>Ga0207851_100013_pt1 | contig 180002 bp, 172 predicted proteins | sample A23E3SouthBayCA_FD_187747 | JGI IMG/M metagenome (GOLD analysis project Ga0207851, IMG submission 187747) | Aerobic enrichment media microbial communities from Eden Landing Ponds, California, USA - A23 E3 (SPAdes) | ecosystem: Environmental > Aquatic > Marine > Unclassified | place: Emeryville... | reverse complement strand
CCCCCACTCCGACCCCGACTCCCACGGTGACTCTCACCCCCACTCCGACCCCGACTCCCACGGTGACTCTCACCCCCACTCCGACCCCGACTCCCACGGTGACTCTCACCCCCACTCCGACCTCGTCGGCGGCGCCGATTCCCACCGAAACGCCGAACGAGTCGCCCACCGACACGGACGACGCGACGGCGGCCGGCGGTCCCGGGTTCGGCCCGGTTGCAGCCCTGGTCGCGCTGGCGCTGGTGGCCGCCTTCTCCCGGCGGCGGCCCTGAACGCCGGGTTCGGCGCCGTCGAACCGATCCGATATCTTACAAAATCGCGTTTCAGCGAATCCTTTTGATACTGGGGCTGCACGTTTCGGGTATGAGCAGAGCACGCGACGAGGCCGGCGAGGAGGCCGACACCGCCGAGGTCGACCCGGCGGAGGCGTTCGGCGTCGTCGCCAACGAGACGCGCCTAGACATCCTGGAGGCGCTGTGGCGGGCCGACGACCGGCCGGTCAGTTTCTCGGCGCTGCACGACGCCGTCGACATGCGCGACAGTGCGCAGTTCAACTATCATCTCCAGCAGCTCACCGACCAGTTCGTCGCCAAGAACGAGGCGGGATACGACCTGCGTCACGCCGGCACCCAGGTCGTTCGCGCGGTCCGCGCGGGCACGTTCACCCGCCAGCCCGACATCGACCCCTTCGAAGTCGAGGGCGCCTGTACCCGCTGTGGTGGGGCGCTCGAAGCCAGGTACGCCGACGAGCAGTTCCGCGTCGAGTGCGTCGACTGCGGCAAGTCTCACGGCGAGTACGAGTTCCCACCCGGCGGTCTCGTCGACCGGACGAACGCGGAGATCGCCACCGCCTTCGACGAGCGCGTGCGCCACCTCCACTGTCTCGCCGCCGACGGCGTCTGCCCGTCCTGCGCCGGTCGCATCCACACCGAGATCGTCCGCGGCGGCGACTGCTGTCTGGACGTCTCGCTACGCGCCGAACACGCCTGCGAGCGCTGCCGAAACGAGCTCTGCTCGCCGGTCGGGCTCGTCCTCCTCGACGAGTCCGTCGTCTCGGCGTTCTACGACGACCACGGTATCGATCTGTCCTCGCGTCCGTACTGGACCCTGCCGTGGTGCGTCGACGACGAGTACACCTCGGTGGCGTCGGTCGACCCCTGGCGAGTCGTCGTCGAGATCGTCGTCGGCGACGACCGCCTGACGGTCACGCTCGACGGGGCTCTCGACGTGGTCGACAGCCAATGTCACTCCTGCGAGGTGTGAGCGACGTTCGGCTCCGTCGCCTCCTCGAACGTGGCCCTATCGGCACGCTTTCCCCGATTTTCGGCCCCTGAACGGCGATGTCTGGTGGGTCCGGCCCCGGTAGGTAGTTGCTGGCCGGTGATCGACTGCTCACCGATAGCACTGAAGTGTCGAAAGAATTATTCCCACGCAGATGCAGGTTATAGTGAACTGAGACATGCGTAGGGGTACCCAGCGGGACAGCGAGTGGCGGTCGATACGGGGGCAGTCGAACGTCGTCGCGGTGGTGTTGCTCGCCGGCCTGGTCGTCGCGGGGGCGACGGTCGTCGTGGTCGCGGGGTCGACGGCTATCAATCAGGCACAGGAAGAGTCGTCGTTCGCGGCAGCCGAGCAGTCGATGCGCTCGCTCGGGGCAGAGATCGACCAGGTTTCCCGAGGTGACCAGTCGTCGACGCTGAAACTCGACGCACTGAAAGACGGCGACGCAACGATCGAGCGTTCGGCGGGAACGATGACAGTCACGATCGTCCACAAGGACTCCGGTTCAACTGACTCTCACACTGTCACCCTGGGCCGGATTCAGTACGAGCGGGGGGAACGGACGCTACTGTATCAGGGCGGTGGGCTGTTCGAACACACCGGGAACGGATCGGCCGTCGTATCGGCACCTGAGATGAGCTATCGACTGGCGTCCGAAGGGGGGACGCTAACGCTCCCGGTCGTCGCAGTCACGGGCGAGTCAGTCGGCGATTCAGTGACGGTGAAACGAACGGCAGTCCGGAAGATCCTCTCGAACCTCGATGGGAACCCGGACACTCCGTCGGACGACTCGGTCAACCCGCTCAAACGCGGGACGGCGCTTCGAGTCACCGTAGAGAGCGAGGTGTACCGGGCGTGGGGGTCGGCATTCGAACAGCAGATCGGGACCGACGTCGACTACGACCCCGACAACGAACGCGTCACCTTCACACTCGACGGACCCCCGGAGCGTGGTCCGCCGATCTCACGAGCGGCGTTCTCCTCTCGTGGGATAAACACGCACATCGGGAAGTTCACAGGCACGAGCTGCTACCGACCGACCGGCGGCGGCAGCTGTACGGCCGGTGACGTGTATCTGAAATCGGCCAAGGGCGGAATTTCCAACTGCTTCACGGTCGAGGGAGATCTGGTCATCGAACGGCTCCCGGACAGTGGTAGCCTGTACGGATCACCGAGATGTGGTGGCGTGACGGTCAAAGGTCAGTCGTTCTTCGGCGAAAAGATCGCGACGAGTTCGGCGTACGAGATTAAGGGGGACGTGACGTTCGAAGGCTACACTAACATCCGCGATACGGTCAAATTCGATGCCGGCCGCACCGGCGTCCACTTCAAGGACGACTTGCGGATCGACGGCAAAGTGAAGAAGATGCGCGAGGTAACCGTCGATGGGTCGCTGTACGTCGAGCCGAACCCGAGCAGCAATGAACTGAAACTCAACGGCGGTACCGTCATCAAGGGCGACCTCGTCGTCAACGGTCGTATCAAAGTGAACGGAGACGTGAGAGTGTACGGGGATGTCTACACCACCGCGAGAAAGGTGACCGAAACCGGAGGGGGAGGACTCAATGACAGAGGCGGTGCTTCGAAACCGAATTCGGAGATTCACAAGGACCAGTCGTCGTCGACAGTGCTGGGGAAGATGCCGGACGACCTCACGGACAAGGTCACCAGCGATCGGCCGGGCCGAGTCGACATGTCGAGTGAAGAACCGACGGTGGGCGACAACGACCCGGATATCTCCGGCGGCACGCTGGAGTGCGACGCAGACGGGTCGCCCGAGAAGTGCACGCTCGACGCCGGAACGTACAAACTCGACCACCTGCTTCTGGGCCAGGGGGACGAACTCGAACTCGACACCAGCAGCGGGAGCATCAAGATCTACGTCCAAGGCGGCGTCGAAGTTCCGAAGAACGCGAACATTCAGGTGCTCGGGAACAATCCGAACCGAGTGGCGGTGTTCGTCGAGGGAGACGGCGCCAGCAGTGACACGTTCCACATGTACGGCGGGTCGGGTTCGGCCGGGACGGTGACGACTCCACAGGACAAGGCGTCGAAGTTCTGGGTCTACATGGACCCGAGCGACCAAGTGCGTATCAAGGAACACTCGGACTTCACCGGCGTTATCTACGGCCCCGGCAACGGCCCGGACGGTAACGGCGTCAATGTCTACCTCGACAAGTCCGTGACCGTCCGCGGCGCGGTCGTCGGGAACATCGAGACGCTCACGAACTCGGCGAGCATCAAGTACGACGTGACGCTCCAGCGCAAGGCGGCGCTCATGATCGGCAAGTCCAGTTCGGGCCAGGTCGCGTACCTCCGATCGTCGGCCCGCGTGGTCGAAGTGAACAACTGACCGCTCTTCGCTTCGTGGTCTTCCGTCCAACCGTTCACGTCCGCCTCTCGAGTCAGCTCGTCTGGCCGGGAGCTACCGTAACTCGTAGTCGATTTTCGCGTGTGAGACGACGACTCGGTCGGTCCGGACGATACAGGTCACGTAGTCCGGTTCGGGCCGTCTGCACGCCGGTCGACCGGCACGTGGAGCACCGGGAGGGCGCATTATGGAGCCGACGCTCTCGTTGAGTTGGCGCTCCCACACGTCTACGCGGTCGGGGCGGGTCTGGACTGTCACGTTCAGTCTAACGGGCGCACTGTCTCTCTGCAACGAGACGCTGCTCCCGTTGGCTAATACGGCATTGACCTCGTGTGTGCCGCCGCCGACGCTCTGGGTCGATGCGTTGGTCTCGACGACCGGGACGACCGCCCGCTGCCTCGAGATCGATAGTAGCGGATCGTTGACATCGGCTGCCCCTCGCGCCTGATCGCGGACGATCATGGTGTTCTCGTAGGCGATGGCCACGTCGTCGGTCCGGTAGACGATCGGTCGGAACTCGCGGTTGATCTCGACCGTCTTGGACCCGCGTATCGCGGTGACGTTGACGGTGGCCGGTGTACCGGTTTCCAGCGTCGCGCTGTCGAGCGTGAGTTCCGTGCTCCGACTCAGGGCCGTCCCGTAGTACAGCGCCTCCATGTCCACTCCGACCGATTGCATCGCGAACTCCCCGTTGTCGGCGACCGTCGACGACTGCACCTGATCGAGCGCCGACACCCCGAAGGTCACGACGAGACCAATCGCGATCACGACCGTGGAGAACAGCAGTACGTAGCCGATGAGCTCGCTTTGCCCTCTTTGTTCGGTGGGACTGCGGTCACGCATGACGGATCACCACCTCCTTGCTGGCGTGGACGTACTCGATCTCGAGCGTCCCGCCGTTGACCCGTACGGTACGCAGTCCGCTATCGACCTGTCGGACGGGGACGGTCACGTTCACGCCGATATCGACCGCGTCGAGATAGATGGTGTACCGGCCGCTATCCGGGTCGTCGGCGAGGACGCCGACCTGGTACTGCGACCCGGCGACGCGGCCGGGGAATTGCCGCGTCACGGAGGCATTTTCCGGGACCGCCTCGGTCTCGTTGAACCGGTCGACGGTCATGGCCGTCCCCGCGAGTTGCTGGCCGACGACCTCCAGCTGCTGGCGGACGGTGTCCTCCCGCTGGTTCTCGATCAGCGACTCCGTTCCGAGGACGAGCCCGGTCGTCAACACCAGAGCCAGCGAGACGACGAGCACGTACGAGATTGCCGTAGAGACAGCGCGGTCGTCCATCATCCGATCTCCCTGTGTGCGATATCGATGTTCGTTTCGTAGGACACCGTCGCAGAGTGATACCGGTATCTCACGCGTACCCCGAACAGCACCGGTTCGGCGGTGGATCTCGTCCCTGCGTCGAATCTCCCATTGAGGGTCGGAATTCCCTCGGTCGGCTCTTTGTCCACGAGTATCCAGTACTTTCCATTGACCTTCTCTCCCCGTGTGAACCTGAGCGTGTACTTGTGTCGCGGGGGATCGATCGCCTCGAGCGCATAGCAGTCGTTCCCGTTTAGCGTCCCTTCGTCGACGTTGATCGTGGCTTTTTGCGAGGCGGTCACGTCGTGCGCGCGACACTCTCTGGTGACGCCTTCCGGGCTCCGCGTCCTGACCACGAACGGCTTACTCAAACTGAAATCCTGATACATTGCGATACTCCAGTCGTCCCCTGCGGGCCCCGGAGTCTCGAACGTGACGTTGAACCCCTCTTCGGCCAGATCTGTACCGGAGTCCACGCTCGTCACGACGAATGTCATATTTCTAGCTTCGACGTGTTCGGCCGGATACCAGTAGTCGCTCCCGCCAGTTGCTCCGCCAACAGGTTGTGTAAAATCGAAACTACTCGACGTTTGTTTGATCCGTGTCCCCTCGATGAACCCCGCGTCGCTCGGCTCCATCGTCACGTTGACCATCCGCCCGCGCCGGGCGTAATGAGTCATCGTTTCGTTGCCCGCGGGGGCAACGACGGCCTCGAACGGCGCTCGGCGGCTCCCGTGTCCGTAGTTGTCGAACACGTACTCGAACTGGCGGGTCAGGTGGGATTCGAACGACTCCCGGATCGCGACCGCGTCGTTGCCGCGGATGACTTCGTTCTCCTGATTCGCGAGCGTCGTCGTGTAGCTACTCGACGTGATCACGATCGTCAGTCCGATGAGCGTGACCGCCAGGACGAACGCGCCGGCGAGCAAGAGTTGCCCACGCTCCGATCTACCGACACCTAGCCCTGCCATGCGACGACCTCCACTTCGAGGACGTTGTACAGTTCGGTGCCAGGACTCACGTCCTTGGCGTAGAACTCTCCAGGGTCCGACACGTCGCGGTCGTAGAGGGGAAGCGTTGTCGACGCGCGCATTGCCCCGTCACCGGGGACGCCGTTGTAGATTAGCCGCGTTTGCTGTTCCCCTTCGGTCGGCTTCCGGTAGTGGATGACGACGTTGACGACGACCGTCGAACCGAAACTCTGCTTCAGTGCCCGACCGAACGGGTTTGGGGGATATGCGTCGGCGTACCATTCGCCGGTTGCTCCGGAAAAGCTGGCAGTATCCCAATCGTCGACGAGGGCCGTCTGGAGCTGTCCGTTTTTCGACGCCTCGGTGAGGACGCTATCTACCGTCGAGGTGTCGACCGGCGCTGCCGTCGCACCACTGGTCGACGGTGTGAGGACCGTCGCCTGGAAGGCGAACACAATCCCGGCCAACACCACCAGGGCAGCGAGTAGGCCTTCGAGTGCGAACAGTTGCCCACGTTCGTCGAACACGCTACCACGCCCTCACTACGACGAACACGTCCTCGTCTTCGAACCGTACGAACCGTTCTACGCTCACGTAATTCTGATTGTTCCCGGGATCGGACCCCCTGGTAAACACGGTGCCTGTTCCGGCTGGACAGCTCGAGGCCTGCTTGATATCACCGGCGCTCTCGTCCCAGCAGACGACATCCCTGTCGCCATCGTTGTCGAGATCCGTCTCGACCGTGACGTTGAGCGGCTGGTTCGCCGCTCGGAGGGACTCGGCCTCGACCGAGTTGCCCGTCTCGAACCCGCAACTCACTCCGTCGTCGAAGTACGCAAGCAGACAGGACCGACCCAGTCCAGGCTGTCCCTCCGGAGCCACAAGTGCCGTTCCAACGAGGTGGTCCGCGATGCGCTCGGCGGCCAGTCGGTCCTCGTCGTCGATCCCGGAGTCGTCGCTGAGCGTACCGAACGCCGTCGGCACGAACACCAGCACGGCGAGGACAACCACCAGAAAGAGGCTCACGCCGATCGAGAAGTCGAAGACTGACTGGCCTCGTTCGTCGACCCCGACCCGGTGTGTGTCCCGTTGCATCGGTCCCTGCTCTGAGCGACGACCGGGTACGTCGGTCCCCCGTGATCCGCGTCCGCGACCCCGTATCGTCATCCCTGTCGTACCTGACATACCTTAACACGCTTAGATAAAGCTTGCGCCATTCGTGGGTGTGGTTGCGGGATACTCCCCGACCGACCGGCCGCGCCGAGGGGCGGCGGGAGTCGCCGTCAGCGGGCTTATGTCCGCTCGCCCCAACCCCGGGGTGTGCAGGAGTTCGCGTTCGAACTCGCGCTGTGTGCCCACCTCGAAGCTCCGGACCGGATCGTCGGCCGCCAACTGGGGGCCGCGGTCCACGGCCGCCGGATCGCGGACGTGGTCTGCGTCGAACCGGGCCCCGAGTTCGACCGTCGGGCGGCGATCACGCCACACACCGTCCCACCGCTTGCGATCGAGAGCGACGTCGGTCCGGGCACCGCCCGCCCGGTCGCCGACGCCTTCGCCTGTCGTCCCGAGCGCGCCCGAGCGGTCGCCGAGCGGGCGGTCGAACTGGGATTTTTCGAGCGCGTGCGAACGGGTGCGAGCGCGGCGGTCAGGGCGACCGTCCGTTACCCCGACGAGTGGTTCGGCTCGCTGGTCGGGATCGAGAACAAGCCGGACCTGGACCGGCCGGGGGAGCTGCGCGACCAACTGCGGGTCGACGCCTCGCTGGGGCTGTTCGACGAGGTGGTCCTCGCGACGGAGACGTACGTCACCGGCGCCCACCTCAATCGCCTGCCCGACCCCGTGGGGGTCTGGCGGTTCGACCCCGAGACGGGCGAGCGCGAGGTGGTCCGCGAGCCCGACCCCCTGGCGACGGACGAACCGGGTATCGAACTCCTCGACCGCGAGCCCGGCCGCGCGGAGGTGCGGCCGGTCACCGCCGCCGAGAAGCGCCGCCAGCGCCGCCGGATCGCCGAGCGAGCGTACGGCAAGGGCTGGCGGACCTACGAACTGCCCGACTGTCGGCGGTGTCGACCCGGCGAGGCCGAGCCGGGCGCCCACGCCGACGCGGGCCTCCCGTGGTGTGCCTGGGGCGCGGAGCTCGTCCGCCCGGTCACGGACTGCGGCCCCGACTGTCCGGGGTACGAGCCGCGCGACGGCGACGACGAGGCCGACGGCGCCCCGGCGGGGGACGACCCGGACGCCGTCCGCGCTCGACGGAGCGCCTGGGAGCCGGACCCCCCGGGCGTCGAGCGCCGACAGACCGGCCTCGACCGGTACCTGTGAGTCACTCGGCGGCGTCGTCGCCGCCCGCGTCGCCGCTCTCGTCGGTTCGCTCGCGCAGGAAGCGGACGCCGGCCACGTAGACGAGCGTGAAGATGAGGACGAACGCCGCCGTCTCGGCGGGCGCGACGGCCCCGTCGAGGACCAGCTGCACCCCGACGTAGGCGACCGTGGCGACGGCCGCGACGACGACCGTCGCGAGGACGGGGCGCTCGACGGCGATGTCGTCCGACTTCATGTTCATGCCCCGTTGCTCGGTCCCGAACCGCTTAGCTGTGGTGGTGGTGGTTCCGAGCTATCGGCGGCGGGAGGGGCGGACCGTCCTCGCGGTCGGTTTAGCCCGGCAGGTGGTCGGTGGCGTCGCGGGCGGCGACCGAACACGCGGTCCCGTCGACCGCGACCGCCGTCACGCCGCAGTTCGAGGGGGACCACTCGCCGGCGAGCGACGCGAGATCTCGGCCGGTGACGGTCGCGAGCACCGCCCGTATCGGGCCGCCGTGGGTCACGACCGCGACCGTCTCGCCCGCCCCCGGTCCGTCGACCAGCCGCTCCCACCCATCGCGGACGCGCGTCTCGAAGGCCGACAGCGACTCGCCGCCCGCCACGGAGCGCACGGCGAGCAGCGAGCCGCCCCGTTGGTACTCGGGGTGGCGACTCGCGATGGCGGTCCGGGTCAGCCCCTGGAGGTCGCCGAAGTCCCGCTCGCGCCAGGCGCGGGCGCGCTCGGACTCGGCCGCGACGCCGGCCTGGCGGAGTGCGTCGGCCGTCTCCAGCGTCCGCTTGAGGTCCGACACCACGAGCCGGTCGACGGCGTACGCGTCGACGAGGTGGTCCCCGACGGCGCGGGCCTGTTCGCGGCCCGCCTCGGTGAGCGTCGCGTCGGCCCACCCCTGGACGCGGCCGGCGCGGTTCCAGGTCGTCTCGCCGTGGCGGACCAGCAGTACCCGCCCGGTCATTCGCGGTTCTCGTACCAGTCGAGGACCACGAGGACGAACTCGTAGACGACGATCGAGCCGACGGCGACGGCCGCCGCTTCGGGCGCCGCGCGGTCGACGGCGTCGATGCGGGCGAGCAGCGCCGGGTCGGGGCTGGCGAGATAGCCGACGAACAGCGACAGCGGCCAGACGCCGACACGAGCGCGGGCGAGGTAGCTGTAGGCGGCCGAGCGGCCGAGCGCGTTCCGGTCGACGTAGAGGAGCGCCTCGTAGACGCCGATGAGTCCGAGGCCGACGAACAGCGGTGTCAGTCGCGTGACGCCCAGGTCGGCGAGCGTCGACGTGACCGCGGCGGGCAGTTGCTCGTAGTAGCTGCCCGGCAGCGGCGCGGTCGAGGCGACGTAGCCGACGAGGGCGGCGCCGAGCCAGACGAACGGCCGGCGAGCGGCCAGATCCTCGGCCGTGACCGCCGCCGCCTCGCCGGTCCAGTACAGGAGCAACAGCGTGCCCTCGAAGAGGACGATCATCGTCGCGGCGACGAGGATGGGCGCCATCCCGGTCGGGTCCGGGCTGAAGAGGAAGGCGACGGTCGCGAACCCACCCCAGAAGTAGATGCGGCGAGCGGCCAGCCACTCGCGGGAGGTGACGCCCATCATCACCGCGAGCATGATGAGCAGGGGGATCTGGAAGACCAGCGCGAAAAAGCCGAGCATCATCACGACGAGGTTGAACGTCTCGGTGAGGCTGAACGTGACCTCGGCGGCCTGAGCGGTGTAGCCGGTGAAGTAGACGAACAGCGTCGGGAGGACGAGCAGGTACGCGAAGAGGATGCCAACGCCCGCGAGGACGAGACTCGTCGGGACGGAAGCGAGGTAGTAACGGCGTTCGCGGGGGTAGAGGCCGGGACGCATGAACAGGTACGATTCGTAGACGGTGATCGGCAGGGCGATGACGAACCCGACCAGCGAGGCGACCTTGAGACGGGCGAACATCAGCGCGAGCGGGTGGAACAGGTACGGGCAGGCCGCGTCGGCGGCGGGAGCGGTCGTCGGGCAGACCTGCGGCGACCCCTCGAGGAAGGAGTACCACAGGAAGTTGATCAGGCGGTCGGCGAACGGGAAGGTGAGCCCGCTGACCAGCGCCATCGCGACGACGACGACGCCCAGTCGGCGGACCATCTCCTCGATGTGCTGGGCCAGCGGCATCTCCTGGTCGTCCGGGGCGCCGCCGATGCCCTCGTCGACCGGCGCGGCCGGCGCGCCCTCGGCCGGCCCGCCCGAGGGGTCGGCGTGGGGGTTGATGTCCCCGCCGAACTCGGTGGCGTCGCCGCCGTCGGCCGCCGCGCCCCCCTCGACGGTGTTGACCGGCGCCGCGTCGGTCGGGTCCGCGGAGGGGTCGCCGTCGTCGTCATCGACCCACTCGGAGGGGTCGCCGGGCGTCTCGTCGTCGTCGACCCCGGGGAGGCCGTCGGGGGACTCCGACGGCTCCCCGTTCCGGCCCGACGGCGCCTCCTCGTCCGGGAGGTTGTCGGGCGGCGGCGAGGGGTTGGCGTCGGTTCGCCGCTCCGCGGTCGGGTCGTAGCGGTCGGGGTCGTCCGGACCACCGGGGATCGGCTCGTCGGGCGGACCGGCGGCTCCCTCCTCCTCGTCGCCGTCGCCGGGCCGCTCGTCAGTCATTCGTCGCCGGGTTTGCGCTCCCCTATTGTAAGCCTTCTTTTCGCCCGCCCCGGCCGACGCCGACAGCGGGGACCGTTCGGTCGATTCGACGGGTGTTCCGGTCCAGGCACCTCCCGTGATGAATAGATTGATAACAGTCACTCGGTTACCACTCCCCGAGATGGCTGCCGCGATCGACGAGGACACGAAACGGACCGTCGCACAGGGTCGCGCGACCCTCGGGTCCATGATCGGCAGCGCCCGCGAGGACCTCCAGAAGGCGTTCATGGTCTTCGTGATCGGGTTCATGGGGACGTTCTACGCTCTGCGGCTCTACGTCTGGGACCAGCTCAAGGCCGACCTGAACCCGCAGCTGGCGGGAGAGACCCAGGTCAACATCGTCGCGACGACGCCGTTCGACGTGATCCTGCTCCAGGCGAAGATCGGGATGGCCGTCGGGGTCCTGATGACGATCCCCGTCGTGATCTACTACGGCCGCGACGCCTTGCGTGCGCGGGGCTGGTGGCCGGCCGAAGACGTGCCCCGGTGGAAGCTCGCGGGCCCGGCCCTGCTCTCTGTCGTGCTGTTCGGCGTCGGCATCGCCTACGCCTACTTCCTCTTTTTCCCGCTCATGCTGGAGTTCCTCGCCGGTAACGCCGCCAACGCCGGGTTCCAGCCCGCGTGGTCGATCGTCAAGTGGACGCAGTTCATCGCCTTTCTCGGTCTCTCCTTCGGTCTCGCCGCGCAGTTGCCGCTGGCGATGAGCTCGCTCGCGTACCTGCGCGTGTTGAGCTACCAGGCGATGCGCGACCGCTGGCGCTACGCGATCCTCGCGATCTTCGGGTTCGGCGCGTTCTTCTCGCCGCCGGACCCGCTCACCCAGATCATGTGGGCGCTCCCGCTGTGCGGGCTCTACGTGTTCAGCCTCTCGCTGGCCCGCTTCGCCGAGGTCCTGCGGCGGTCGGCCGACGAGGTGTCGGCGGCCATGGTCGTCCGCGGCTACTGGAACAAACTCGCGGCGCTCGCGCTGCTCGCGGGCGCCGTCGGCTTCCTCTTCGTCACCCGCTACGGCGTGGCCGGAGTCAACGACGTCGTCACCTCGGTCTCGGACAGCTTCGGCCCGTTCCCGACGCTCACGGAGCTCACCGGCCTCGAACCCCAGGTCGTCGGCGCGCTCGTCGGCCTCGTGCTCGCCGCCGCCGCCGTCGGCATGGGCCTGTTCTACTTCTCGATCAAGGAACTCGACGCGGCCCGCGACCCCACCGAGCCGACGGGCTCGCCGACCGACATCGACCTGCTCTCGCTGTCGGCCGCCGCGATCCCGGCCGCCCCGCCCGAGCGCTTCGAGGAGATGGACGAGAGCGAGGCGACCGAACTCGCCCGCGAGGCGCTGCAGGACCAGGAGGACCCCGACAAGGCACAGGCCATCCTCGACCGCTTCGACGAGGTCGCCGAGGCCCAGGAGGCCCGCGCCGAGGCCGAGGGCGAGGCCGCGGCCGAGGACGGCGAGACGGCTGCCGGCGCCGACGGTGCGACCGCCGACGACGACGAGGGCGGCCTCCTCACCTCGACGACCGCGGGCGTCGTCGACTCCTTTACCGAGGAGGAGACCACCGAGGACGACATCGGCGGCTACTACTACGACATCGCCTTCATTCTGGAGAGCCTCACCTCCCGAGCCTTCCGCATCGTCGGCCTGTTCGGCATCGTCATGGCCGCGACGTTCGTCTTCCTCTACCAGGGCGGGATCGGGACGCTCCAGCGGGCCTTCTTCGGGCGGATGCCCGGGAGCCAGCAGATCCAGGCCAACATCGTGACGCTACACCCCGCCGAGGCGCTCATCTTCGAGATCAAGTTCGCGACGCTGCTGGGCCTGGTCGCGACGCTGCCGCTGATCCTCTACTACGCCTGGCCGCGGCTGAAAGAGCGCGGTCTCGTCGGCGGCGACCGCCGACTGCTCGGGCTGTGGGCCGTGACACTGATAGTCGGTATCGTCGGCGGGTCGCTCGTCGGCTTCCTCTACGTCGCGCCGGCGATCATCTCGTGGCTGGCCGCCGACGCCATCGAGTCGAGCATGGTCATCTACTACCGGATCAACAACTTCGGCTGGCTGGTCGTGCTGACGACCGTCGGCTTCGGCCTGCTGGTGGAGGTGCCCGTGACGATGTTCCTCTTCCACCGCGGCGGCCTGGTCTCCTTCCAGACCATGTTCGACCGCTGGCGCACGGTCGTCATGGCCATCATCGTCTTCGCCGCGTTCATCACCCCCTCCAGCCTGCTGACGATGCTCGTGCTCGCGCTCCCGGTCGCCGTCGCGTACCTGTTCGGCCTGGCGCTGCTGTGGGTCTACACCCTCGGCGGCCGCCGCACCCCCACCCGCGAGGGCGAGGCCGCCGACTGACTCCGCCGCAGTCGCCCCGCCCCGTGCCGACGGCCCGCGCCGTCCGCCTACGACTCCAGTTCGCCGCCGCGAGGGACGCCCGTGAACTCGAAGCGGGCGCCGCCGGCGTCGCTCTCGGCGACCGCCACGTCCCAGCCGTGGGCGTCGGCGATCTCGCGGACGATGGCGAGGCCGAAGCCGGTCCCGTCGTCGTCGGTCGTCACGCCGCGCTCGAAGACGGTCTCGGGGTCGTCTAACCCGATCCCGGGGCCGTCGTCTTCGACGTAGAAGCCGGGGTCCTCGTCCAGCGTGCCGACGCGGACGGTGACCGCCTCGCCGCCGTGCTCGGCCGAATTGCGGAAACAGTTCTCGAACAGGCGGGCCAGCCGGTCGGGGTCGGCCTCGATCGCGTAGGTCCACTCCTGCTCGAGCGTCGCCGCGCCGGTGTCGACGCTCCCCCAAGCGCGGGCGGCGACGGTGGCGCCGTCGAACCACTCGGTCTCTTCGACGCGACTGCCCTCGCGGGCGTAGTCGAGCACGTCGTCGATGATGGCTCCGATCCGACCGTGCATCTTCGCAATCACGTCGAGTTCCGACTCCTCGCCGGTCTGGCGGTACAGGTCGAGTCGACCCTCGGCGACGTTGAGCGGGTTTCGCAGGTCGTGGCTGAGGATGCCGGCGAACTCCTCTAAGCGTTGGTTCTGGCGGTCGAGCTCGCGCTCGCGGCGCTTCTGCTCGGTGATGTCGACGGTGACGCCGACGATCCCCTGCAGGCGACCGTCGTCGTCGTACCACGGCGCCTTGTTCGTCGAGAACCACAGGTCGCTGCCGTGGGGCGGCTGGACGTGTTTCTCCTCGCCTCGCAGGGGCTCGCCCGTCTCCATGATACGCTCGTTGTCGGCGGTCGCTCGCTCGGCCATATCGACGGTGTACAGGTCGAAGTACGTCTTCCCGAGCACGTCCTCGGGTGTGTGCATGATCTTCCCGTCGGTCCCCTCGATGAACGGCTCGACGAGGTCCTCGCTGACGCGGACGTGGCGACCCTGCCGGTCCTCGAAGTACACCGACATCGGGACGTGCTGCATCACCGAGCGCAGCATCGCGCCGTCGTCGTGGCCGGCGTCGGGAGCGGCGAGGTCGGTCGGCCCAGCGGAGTCGGCGGGCTCGGGCACCGAGGCGACGAGGTAGCCGATCCCCGCCCGGCGGTCGGCGACGACCTCCACGTCGCTCTTGAAGGCGCCCTCGGGGCCCCGGCAGTGCCACTCGCGGCGCTCGAAGTCGCCGGTCAGCGCGCCCTCGACGAACGTCTCGACCGAGTCGGCGTCGCCGTCGCCGACCCACTCCAGGTTCTCCTCCCCGGGTTCGCCCCGGTCCCGCCCGCGGTGTTCGTGTGTCAGGTCCGTCTCGCGGAGGTCGGCCAGCGTCGCCCCGGCCAACTCGCCCGGCGAGAACGCCCAGTGCTCGAAGAAGGTGTCGTTGGCATCGCGGACGGCGTAGCTGTCGAGGTCGAACGAGACGACGGCGTCGTCGGAGAGGTCCGCGAGCCGCCACCCCGCCCGTTCGCGCCCCCGCTCGACGAACTCGCGGACCCGCGAGCGGACTACCCGACCGGCGTGGTCGCCCCCGGCCACGTACGCCGCCGCCGGGTCGTCGAGCACCCGGTCGAGCGCGTCGGCGTCGATCCCGCCGCCGTCCGGGTCGAGGACGACCACCGGCACCGTCCGGTCGACCTCGCGGACGGCGCCGTAGCTCCCCGGTCCCGTCCCGCAGACCAGACAAGCCGCGCCCGAGTCGACGCCCTCCCGGACCGCCCCAGCGCCCTCGCTCGACGGCGCCACGACGGAGAGCGTCGCGTCCGACGCCAGCGCGTCGGCGGCAGTCTCCCGAACCCCCGGGTCCCCCGCGACGACCACCACTCGCGACGAGGTGTCATCGGATCGAGGCATGGCCCCGTATATGCCGGTTCCATTCATAAACGTGCCCCCTGGCGCCCTTCTCGCGGCGGCCACGGCGCCCTCTTCCCGACGGCGACGGCGCCTCCGTCGACCGGATCGAACGGCCTATATTCTTCGGAGAGCGCCTGGATAATATCATGCCGAAGATCAGCGTGGAGGTGCCCCAGGAACTGCTCGACGACTTGGACGACCACGTCGGGGAGGACGGAAAGTTCGTCAACCGGAGCGAGGCCATCCGCGCGTCGATGCGCAAGACGCTCGACGTGCTCGACGACATCGATTCCCGGCAGGGCCGCCTGGAAGAGGAGCGATGAGCGAGTCCCCGCGCGCTCCCTCGCCGGTACAGGTCGGCCTCATCGGGCTGTTCGTCACCGCCATCGTCACCGCGCAGCTGACCGCCTCGAAGCTGTTGCAGTTCGGGTTGCCGTTCGAGCTACCGCTGGCCGGCGGGTCGCTGGTCCTCCCGGGCGCGGCGCTGGCGTACGCCCTGACGTTCTTCGCGTCGGACTGCTACTCGGAGCTGTACGGTCGGAAGGCCGCCACCATCGTCGTCAACATCGGGTTCCTGATGAACGTCGTCATGCTCGTGCTCGTCTGGAGCACCATCGAGGCGCCCGCGCTCCCGCAGGCCGCCCCCGGACAGATCGACCTGGGTGCCTTCAGGGACGTGCTGGGCTCCAGCACCGCCATCGTCGTCGCCAGCCTCGCGGCGTACGTCGTCAGTCAGAACTGGGACGTCTTCGTCTTCCACTGGATCCGCGAGGCCACCGACGGCGACCACCTCTGGCTGCGCAACGTCGGCTCGACCGCCACCAGCCAGCTCGTCGACACGGTCATCTTCGTCCTCGTCGGCTTCTACTTCCTCGGCTCGACCCCGCTGTCGGGGGCCGTCACCCTAATCGCCGGCCAGTACGTCTTCAAACTGTTCGTCGCCGTCGTCGACACCCCCTTCGTCTACGCCGTCGTCGCCGCCGTCCGCTCGCGCAACACCGACTCCGCCACCGCCTACTCCCACCCCGAGTGAGTTCGGAGCGGCGGATTCGCTCTGACCGCAGGAGATGGTGATCGGTGGACACTCTCGACCCGCTCGCTCTGAACCGACTCCACTGCACTCGACGACAGACGATGAAAGCCCTCGACCCGCTCGCGGTCGCTCAGGCGACTGCACGAGCGCGAGCAGGGCGGTCGGCTCCGCCGACCGCCGCAAGCCGTGGCGGCTACGCCGCCACGCGCGCCTCGCACCGCTCGACAGCGCGCGCCACCGCACAGCGCCACACCGTCCACCGCGACCCCGCTTCTCAGTCGAACTTCTCCAGCAGTTCGACGTAGAAGCCGTCGCGCTCGTCGGCGAGCTTCTCGACGATGAGTTCGGGCGTCGAGCGTGCGAGCACGTCCTTCACCGGCGAGCGGTCGACCTCGAGTTCGCCGTCGACGAGCCCCTCGGCCTCGATGCCGTCGACGGCCAGCTTCGTGCGGGCGGCGTCCTGGATCTCGCGGGCGAGGTGCGTGACGAAGACGGCAGTCGCGTCGCTGGCGTCGAACGCTTCGAGGATGCCGGCCATGATCTTCGCGCTGGCGCCCGGTTCGGTGATACTCTCCAGTTCGTCGACGAGGACGACCACGTCGCCGCCCTCGCCCGACCGGACCGCCTCGACGAGGCTGCCGAACTCCCGGAGCGTGGACTCGAACGCGCCGGCGTCGAGCGTCCCCTGGGTCTTTGCGTGGTAGTGTAACTCCTCGACGTGCTCGACGCGGGCCGAGTCGGCGGGGACGGGCAGGCCCATGTGCGCGAGCGTGACCGTCAGCGCGACCAGGTCGAGGACGGAGGTCTTCCCACCGCTGTTGACGCCCGTCAGCAGGGCGACGCCCTCGACCGCGTAGTCGACGGGGTCGACCTCGTCGTAGGCCACGTCCAGTAGCGGCGAGCGGCCGCCCTCGATGGTGACCCCCTCGCCGCCGATATCCGGCATCGTACAGTCGTAGGCGCGGGCGAAGCGGGCGATCGCCAGTTCGACGTCGAGTTCGAGCGCGGCCTCGGCCAGCCGTTCGGCGTCCGCGCGGGCGTCGGCGAGGTCGGTCGCGACCTCCCGCTTGAGGGTAGTCGCGCGGCGGTCGCGAGCGGTGGTGAGTTCCTCGCGCAGACGGGAGACGACTTCCTCGTCGCGCTCGACGGGGAAGGCGGGCTGGTCGGGGAAGGCTCGACGGGCCATATCGGCGTAGTCGTCCAGTCCGAGGGCGCCGACGAGGTGGTCGCGAGCGTCGTCGACCGCCGCGGCGTACTCGTCGGCGAGTTCGCGCTGGAGCAGCGAGTCGACGCCGGCGCCCTGCTCGACCAGCGAGAGGAGGTCCGCGCCCTCGATGGTCACGTCGCGCTCCTCGATGGCCTCCCGGAGGCGGTCGTTGGCGACGCTCTCGGCGGTCGAGACGGCGGCGTCCAGATCGTCGACGGCGGTCTGTAACTGCTCGAGGCGGTCGTCGTCGGCGACGTTGCCGTCGTCGTCGATACGGGCCAGGGCGTCGGCGAGCTCGTCGAGGTCACAGGGCGGGTCCAGGTCGGCGACGCGGTGGACCTCGACGGCGGCCCGCAGGCGGTTGCGGTTGTGGGCGAAGAAGGCCAGCGTGCGCTCGGGGACGACAGTGGCCGGGTCCGCCAGCGCCTCGGGCTCGACGCGCACGTCGCCCTCGACCTCGACGCCGGTGAAGGCGTCGTCGAGCGCGACGACGGTGGCGTACCCCCGGGCGAGATCGGCGAGTCCGCGGGCGTCGTCGACGATCTCGACGCTGACCTCCGGGAGGGCGTCCTGGGCGCGAGCGTAGGTCTCGGCGTCGGTGGTGGCGAGACAGCGGTCCCGAACTCTGACGCTCGGCGGGGCGTCGAGCGGTTCGACGCCGGCCAGCGCGCCGCGGATCTCGTCGTCGGGCTCGCGCTCCATCGCCCGGGCGGCGAACTCGCGGGCCTCCTCGACCCGCGACCGAGACGGTGAGGGGTAGAACGTTTCGAGGCGGCGCTCGGCGTAGCGGGTGACGGCGTGGTCGGCGACCAGATTGAGGGCGTCCCGGTAGATCTCCTGGGCGCGCGGCGTGGCGGCGAACCCGCCGGGGTCGCCGTGCTCGCGGCGGATGGCGGCGCGGGCGATGCGGGCGGCGCGGCCGTCGCTGATGCCCGGCGCTCGCGAGAGCGCGGCCACGTCCCCGTCACGCAGCGCCCGCTCGGGCTCGTCGAGTTCCGACAGCGCCGCGGCCGTCTTCTCGCCGACCCCGGGGATCGTCTCGATGTCCATCTACCCGCCACAATACCACCGGTGGAGAAAAATCCCGCGGCCGCCGCGGCGGCCGCTCTCCCTCCCGTCGCCGGGTCACTCGTTCCAGGGCCAGTCTTCCGGCGGTGCAAACGGTCCAACCGAGACGGTGTAGCGCATCACCGTCGACACGCGCAGCAGCCGGACCACGAGCAGGACGAGCGGGGACAGCACGAGCGCGACCGCCGCGCTGATCGCCCACGGGAGCGCCGCTTCGGGGAGCGTCGCCCCGTTCGACCGATACACCAGCGGGACGGAGAGCGCGACGAGCAACGCCGGGAGGCTCACGTAGATGATCTCCCGCGAGAGCTTCGCCAGTTCCTGGTGGAGCGCGAGCGTCTTGTAGTACTGCCGGGCGACCGAGAGGTGTCCGAGCAGTTCGTCGATCGCGTCGACGTCGGCGGCGACCCGGTCGGGCAGATCCGCGTCGGCGGTGACGGCCCGGAGTCGGCGGTGAAAGCGCGCGTAGTCCGAGCCCGCGGTCAGCGAGATCACCGTGACCGGCTCCATCTCGTCCGAGACGCGCTCGATCGCCTCGGCGTAGCCCGAGAGGTCGCTGGCGAGCGCGGCGAGGTCGTCCCCCGCTTCCGCGTCGGTTCCGTCGGCGGTCGTCCGCCGCGACGCGCCCAGCGAGTCCGCCCGGTCGTCGAGCGCCTCGCCGATCGCCGCGACGAAGTCGGCCGCGTCGACCGGCACCGTCGTCCGGTCGCTCGCTTGTGCGACGGCCGCCCGCAGATCGGTGCCCTTCTCGTAGCGCTCGCGCAGCGAGGGCGGCTTGCCGAACGCCTGCGAGGAGACGAGTTGGTTGACCGTCAGCGTCAGCGTGACGAGCGTGAACACCCCAGCGGTGATGCCGCTCCCGAACACCGTCGGGACGTTCCCGCTCGGACCCACCGCGAGGACGCCCGCGGCGACGGCGACGCGGACGACCGCGAAGACGACGAGGCAGACGACCCCCGCGAGCAGCCAGCGGTTCCCGTCGAGCAGCAGCCAGTGGCGGAGCCCGCTGTCACCGTCGTCGCCCGAGTCGGACCCGGCGCGCTCGCTCATGCTGTACCGCGACTCGGCGACTTCGACTCGACACCCGCTACGACGACACCGGTGGCGCCGTGGTGGCGTGGGAGCCGAGCCGCCGGCGCCGCGCTCGACCGCGAGAAGCGGACGCTCATATCCGACGGTCGGCCGCCGCGCTGAAATGGGCGGGGCAGGCACTCGCCGGTGGGCGGTCGAACAACGGGCTTTTGGCCGTTCACACCGAATCGCCGTCGATGAGCACTTCGGTCGCCGACAAGCTCGCCGCCGCGCGCGCCGACCTGGCCGACCGCGACGGCGTCCTCGTCGCCTTCTCGGGCGGCGTCGATTCCAGCGCCGTCGCCGCCATCGCCCACGACGCGCTCGGCGACGACGCCGTCGCCTGCACGGCCAAAAGCGAGACGCTCCCCGACGCCGAACTCGACGACGCCCGCCGTGTCGCCGAGGAGATCGGCATCCGCCACGAGATCGTCGAGTTCTCCGAGCTGGACAGCCAGGCGTTCGTCGAAAACGGCGACGACCGCTGTTATCACTGCCGCACGATGCGCCTGGGCACCATGTACGACCACGCCCGCGAACTCGGTATCGACGTGGTCTGCGACGGCACCAACGCCTCCGACCCCGGCGATGGCCACCGCCCCGGGCTCCAGGCCGTCGAGGAACTCGACGCCTACTCTCCCCTCCTGGAGCACGGCATCGTCAAATCGGAGGTCAGAGAGATCGCCGACGACTACGGCCTCTCCGTCGCCGACAAGCCCTCGATGGCCTGTCTCTCCTCCCGGATCCCGACGGGGCTGGAAGTGACCGAGGAGCGACTCGGCCGCATCGAACAGGCCGAGACTGTCCTGCGGACCTGGGGCTTCGAGCAGTTCCGCGTGCGCGACCACGACGGCATCGCCCGCATTGAGGTCGGCGAGGACGAACTCGAAGACGCCCTCGACCCGGAGTTCGTCCGCGCGGCCCGCCAGTACATCGGCGAACTCGGCTTCGACCACGTCACCCTCGACCTGGACGGCTACCGAACCGGCAGCGTTAGCCCCGGCGAGGCGGAAGACGCGGAGGCCGACGTCGACGAGAGCGCCGACGGCGCCGCCGACTCGACCCAGGGGAGCGACGACCCCGTCGTCGGGGACGTGTTCGGCACCGACTACCCGACCGCCGACGAGTTCTGAGAGCGCCCGTCCCCTACGCAGCGACCGCCGGCGCGTCGAGAACGTTCCTCACCTAGTTCTCGCCGCGGTGTCATCTCGCGCGTTCGCCATCCGTCGCTCGTGTTTCTCGGCGCCGATGGTCAGCCCCGCCTTCGCCTGGTCGGCCGACTCGAACGACAGCTCCTCGACTGGGACCTCGTGTACGTCGTCGTACTCCTCGACGACGTAGGCGTAGTAGTACTGTATCGCCCGCCGGGCGTTCTGCGTTGCACTCCCTTTCAGGACGTCCGTGTTGAGGCTCAGGTGGACCGTCTCCGGGAACGTCAGCCCCAGCACCTCCTGGGCCGCCGCGATCGCTTCGTAGTCCTCGTCTCTGATCCGAACTGTCTCGGACATGTTACGCGATGTCAACGACAACTGATTAAATGTTACGGAACGTAACGTAGTGTTACGGTATGTTGCGCGTAGTCGCCTGGGTCGACCAGGGGCTCCGGCAGTCTTTGCTGTCGATAGCAAGGACTCGTCGGGGCTGGCCGAACCACGACACGGTGTCCGACCTCGCGATTCGCGACCACGAATCCGACGACGCCGAGGTGGTCTGGAACCGCTACGAGCGTGCGCTCCGCCACATCGGCGCCTGCGACGAGGCCTACACCAACCTCGACGCCGACCTCCGGACCGTCGTTTCCGAGAGCCGCCGACCGACGACGGCGACGACCCGTCGATACCGACCGAAACACGGTAACACGGTACGTACGAGTCCGCAACACTGAAATACGGGACCACAGTATAATCGATTGCAGTCCTGTGGTGTAGTGGCCAATCATGTAGCCTTCTGGGGGCTACGACGGAGGTTCGAATCCTCCCAGGACTATGCTGCGAGAAACGACCCTGACGAGCGGATAGCCCGGTGATTCGAACCCCGGGAGACGAACGCGGTGACTTCCGGACGGTTCGAATCCTTCCGAAAATACGGGTTCTGCCACTTCGTCGCCGAGTGTCGCGTCTTCTCCCCGCTAGGGCGCCACCACGAGCTTCCCGACGCTCTCTCGGTCGGCCATCGCGGCGAACGCTTCGCCGGTCTCCGCGAGCGGGTACGTCTCGTCGACCAGCGGCGCGAACGCGCCGTCGGCGACGAGGTCGACCAGTCGCTCCAGATCGGGTTGGGTGCCCATCGTCGAGCCGACGATCCGCTTGTGTCCGAGGAACAGATCGGCCACGTCGAACTCGGAGGTGCCGCCGGCGGTCCGGCCGCAGACGACCATGGTTCCGCCCCGGCGGAGGGCGGACTGGCCCAGCTTCGAGTACTCGCCGCCGAGGTGGTTGACGACGGCGTCGACCGGCTCGTCGATCGCCGCCTCGATAGCGTCGGTGTCGGCGGATTCGATCCCGCGGTCGAGCCCGGCCTCGCGGACGCGGTCGAGTTTCGCAGCCGAGCGGGAGGTCCCGACCGATTCGAGGCCGAGGGCGTCGCAGAGCTGGACGGTCGCGACGCCGACGCCGCCCGTGGCCCCGGGGACGAACACGCGGTCGCCCGCGTCCACGTCGGCGCGCTGGAGCATCCGGTAGGCGGTCACGTACGCCGTGGGGAGCGCCGCGGCGGTCGCGGCGTCGACGGCGTCGGGGAGGGTGACGAGACGGTCGGCGCTCACGCGCGCCCGCTCGGCCAGCCCGCCGTGGTACAGCGAGAACTGCTCGCACAGGTTCTCGGGGCCCTCGCGGCAGAACCGGCACCGACCGCAGGTCTCGTTGGGGCAGAGGAGCACCCGGTCGCCGGGGTCGACGGTCGATACGTCGGGTCCGACCTCGCGGACACGACCGGCCACGTCGAGGCCGGAGACGAACGGGAGGTCGTCGGCGTCGACCATCGCCGAATCGCCCTCCAGGATCCACAGGTCGTGGCGGTTGATCGAACAGGCCTCGACGTCGACGACGGCTTCCCCTCGCTCGGGTTCGGGGTCGGGTCGGTCGACGACGCTCACGCCGTCCGGGCCGACGAGGTCGGTGAAGGCTGCGGCTCGCATGGTCACCGATCCGCGGTCGGCGGGCAAGAGTCCGGCGTCGGCGGCGATCCGTGCCGGCGCTGGCGTCCCCGCCGCAGGTACTTCCGTCGGCGCGTACATTGGTCGGGTATGGCCCCTTCGCACGTGCTCGTCCCGCTGGACGGCTCCCCCCTCGCGGACGACGCGCTCGCCCACGCGCTGGAGACGTTCGACTGCCGGATCACCGTCCTGAACGTCGTGACGCCGCTCGATTCCTCGATGAGCGAGGGCGGCGTCCTCGAACCGGGCGAGGAGCGCCGCGAGGAGGCCCGCGAACGAGCCGAGCGGCTGGTCGAGAGCGCCCGGGAAACCGCCGCCGGCCTCGACCGTAGCGTCGAGACGGTCGTCGAATCCGGTGACCCCGCCGAGACCATCCTGGCGACCGCCGAGGACCTCGACGCCGACCAGATCGTCATGGGCGGTCACGGCGGCGAGCGGAGCGACATCGGCCGCCGCCTGCTGGGGACCGTCGCGACCACCGTCGTCGGCGAGGCGCCCGTGACCGTGACCGTCGTTCGCTGAGGTCGCCGTCGGGCCCCGAGCTCATCCGCCCAGCACGGCCGCGAACACCTGGTACAGGCCGAATCCGACGGCGATCGAGGAGACGAGGGTGATGATCCAGAACGCCAGCGTCACGCCGATCTTCCGGCGAGAGACGCCGGCCGACCCGCCCGCCAGCCCGCCGCCGATGACGCCGGAGATGATGATGTTGTTGAACGAGATGGGGATCCCCAGGGCGATGGCGAGCTGGGCGATGACGAACCCGGGGACCAGGGCGGCGATCGACCGGCGGATGCCGAGCGAGGCGTACTCGCGGGAGGTCGCCTGGAGGAGTCGGGGGGCGCCCATCCAGGCGCCGCCGAGGATACCGACGGCACCGATGGCCAGCAGGACGATCCCCGGCAGACCCAGCTCGGCGCTGTAGAGGTTTTCGAGCGGCCCCGTGGCCAGCCCGACCTGGCTGCCGCCGCTGGAGAAGGCGACGACGCTGCCGAGGACGACGAGGAACGTGCGGATCCCCTTGTCGACGGACTGCTGGGTCCGCCGGCGGATGAACTGGAAGCTCAGCGCGCCGAACACCACCGTCACCACGGCGACGGTCGGGTCGACCCCGGCCACGGGCGACAGCCCCGCGAGGTCCGCGCCGAGACCGGCCAGCGAGTTCTGCGTGGCGTCGGGACCGGAGGGGATGATACTCAGCTCGACGTTGGCGATGATGGCGCCGACGACCGCCGCCAACACCGGGACGCCGACTGTCTCGGGGATGTCGTCCCGCCGTAGGACCGTCGCGGTGAGGTAGGCGAGGCCGCCCGACACCGGCGGGACGAGCACCCAGAAGAGGGCGATCCGCCGGTAGGTCGCGACGGCCGGATCCCCGCCGAGCGAGAGGCCGACGCCGACCATCGCACCGGTCGTCGCGAAGGCCGCGGGGACGGGGTAGCCCGAATAGACGCCGAAGGCCATGAACGCCGTCGCCGTGAGCAGGCCGGCCGTGGCGGCCAGCGACGTGATGGCGACGCCGTCGATGAGCCCCGCACCGACGGTCTCGGAGATCGAGCCGCCCTGCGTGAGCGCGCCGGCGGCGGCGAGGATACCGATGAGGAACGCGGCGCGCATCGTCGAGATGGCGTTGGCGCCGATGGCGGGGGCGAAGGGCGGGGAGTTGCTGTTGGCGCCCAGCGCCCAGGCGGTGCCCAGACTCACCACCGTCGCGAGTACCACCAACGCCCAGAAGCCGACGGTCGCCACGCTAGCCCCTCCTGTCGGCGACGGGCGGGTCGTCTGGACCGGGACCGCTCCCGTCGGCGGCTGCCGGTCCCTCGTCGGCGGTGGACGCCCCGCTCTCGGCGCGCGACTCGGTCATGCGCGACACGTTGTGTCGGCCCGCGAATAAACGTTCGCGCCGCGTGGCGGCGGTCCTGTGGCCGGTCGCCGGACGCGTCACAAGACATTTCCGCCGACGCCCGAACATCCGGCAATGCGATTCTCGGACGCGGGGGGTCCGCCGGGACGGGCGGTGGGGCGGTCGTCCGGGCGACGCGCTCGGGCGGTGAGACGGTGACTGAAGAGCGATCGGCACGACCGGGGCAGGCCGACCGGGCGAGAGCGGACGGTCCCGGCGTGACCCGACGGACGCTGCTGGGGTCGATCGCCGGTGCTGCGGCGCTGGCCGGCTGTGGCGCGTTCGAACGAGGCGCCGACGCGACGACCACGCCGGTGCCCAGCGACCGCGCTCGCGAACTGGCCGAGCGGTTCGCGCCGACGCTGTACTTCGACGCCGCCGAGCGGTGGTTCCCGACCGACCCGCGTCCGTACGAGCGCGAGCGCGACGGCCAGACGGTCGTCGGTGGTTTCGCCGCGCTCGACGGCTACACCGAGCGGTTCGATCCCGAGGCCCCGCCCGACCCAACGGTCTTCTACAACGCTGTCGCCTACGAGGACTCCCCGCTGGCGGTCGTCCAGTACTGGTTCTACTCCGCGTTCGACCAGTTCACGACGAACTTCCACTGGCACGACTGGGAGGTGTTGCACGTCTACGTCGACACCGCGGGCGGGGGCGGGACGCCCGCCGACGGCGCCGACGAGCCCGTGCTCTACGTCGCCAGCTCCCACTCGCGGTCGGTGCCGAACAACGAGTACCTCGACCCCGACCGGCGGCCGGCGGTGCTCTCGGAGCTGGGCTCGCACTCCAGCGCGCTGTCGGTCAACGACGCCGTCGACGAGTTCCAGCGCCTGTCGGTGGCAGACCTGGCCGCCGACATCACCAACAGCGCCATCGAGGGCGTCGCGGACGTCGCGGAGCTCCCGCTGGCCTACGGGCTCCCGCGCGACGAGGGCGGCCGACTCCCGTTCGTCGTCCCCGAACTCGACGGCGCGCCGATCTACGAACACGACCGGCTCCCCGCCGTCGAGCGCTCGGACCTTCTCCCCCCGGAACACACGATCCGCTCGTACGACGCGCTGTCGTCGCCGCCCGGCGAGGTGCCCGAGCGCTCGACCGGGCTGGTGTTCGGCCCCGACGCCGGGGCCGCCGGCCCCGCAGCCGACGCGGACGTGACCTACGACCTCGCGCCGACCGCGGACCTCGAACACGTCGACGAGTTCGCTGGCCCGCAGTTGCGCTTCGAGTTCGCGGTCCCGACGGCCGTCGAGGACGCCGTCGCCAGCCACCTCACCGCGCCGAGCGCCCCCTGGGAGCAGCCCCGGTACGAGGACCCCGCCAGCGACATCTCCGACCCGGCCCACCGGCGGGCGCTCGCCGACCGCTACGACGCCGTCGGCGACCCCGCCCCGGTCAACACGCTGCTCGCACGCACCGTCGAGGCGGTGCCCGATCCCGATGCCCCCGACGGCAAAGGCGTGACCACCCGGGAGTCCCGGGTCGAAGCGGTCGCGCTGGTCGAGAGCGACTCCGTCGCCGTGCCGACGTTCGGGGGCGTCGCCGCCGCGACCGACCTGCCCGCCGGCGACCACCGCCTCACCGTCAACGGCGCCGGCCTCGCACCCCACAGCGAGACGGTCGCCGTCGGCGAGGCGGCCACGGGGACGGACGCGACCGCCGAACCCGCCGGGACTGACGAGGCGGCCGCGGCCACCGGGGCCGACGGGACGACCGACGTGGCCGCTCCGCCCGGCGTGACGCTGGCGGGCGCCGAGGGCTCGGTCCCGCTGGTCGCCCGCGAGGACGCGACGAAACTCGCCGTCGACCCGACCGACAGCGATGCCGAACTGACCGCTCTCGCGGTCGAGGACGACTTCGCGGGTCGGCTCTACGACGCGCCGCTGTCGGGTCCCGACGCCGTCTACGTCCACCGCGGGGGCGCCTACACGACGGAGGTGAGAGACGCCGACGACGCGATCGGCGCCGCTCGCGTCGACCCCGGCGACGAGGCGCGCGTGACAGTCGACCGCCCGGAGACCGGGACGGCCTCGCTCGCCCGCTACGTCGCGATCGTCGCCGAGGAGACGCGCGACGAGGTGGCCGCCGAACTCGACGATCGGGACGGAAGTGAGGAGGGACCGGGTGACGGAAACGGGGGCGGTGGGAACGACGGCGGCGCTCCGGGCAACTCGCTGCGCGGGCTCGTCCAGGTCCTCGAGGCCATCGCCGAGGGTGCCCGCAGAGCGGCCGAACAGGCCGAATCCGGCAACGGCGAGGGGGCCGACGCGCGGATCGACGCCGTTGCGATGCGGCTCGAACGGGCGACCGACCGGCTCGACGCGGCCCGCGAGGGCCTGCCGCCCGGCCTCGCCGACGCCGCCGAGAACCGCTTCGCACAGCTCGACCGGCGCGCGAAACAGGCGAAACGATCCGAGAAGCTCTGAACGGCGCGATATCAGGCCGCATCGGTCTCGGCCTCGGTCGGCCTCCGGACGACGATCACGGGTCCGACCGTCTCCGCGGCGACCCGCTCGCTCTCCTCGCCGAACAGGAGCGTGCCGAGCGACGGCGCTCGTTCGCCCATCACGACGGCGTCGTGGCCGGTCGCCGCGTCGACGAGCGCGTCGAAGGGGTTGCCGGTCGCGGCGCGCGTCTCGACCGCGACGCCCGCGTCGGTCAGGGCGGCCGCGGCGTCGTCGAGTCGCGCCCGTCTCTCGTCGCTCGCGTCGCCCGCCGACTCGGTCGCCAGGAACAGCGTCACTTCGACGGCACGGCTGCCGACGAGCGCGGCGACGAAGTCGGTGATGCGGTCGACGGCCACCTCGCCGGTGACCGGGACGAGCAGCCGTTCGACGGGGCCGGTCGCGCCGGTGATAGCGAACGCGTCGGCGTCCAGCTCCGCGGCGACCCGGTCGATCGACTTGCGCCGGTCGTGGGTGAACACGAGACGGTGGTCGGCCGCGCCCCCGCTCGCCGCGAACTCCGCGGTCACGTCGTCGAGCGCCTCGTTGGCTCGCACCTCGTACTGGAGTCGCGCCTGGTCGGGCGGCGTCTGCTCGGGCAGGACGTGATACCCCAGCACCGTCACGTCGACGGTCCCGAGCAGGTCGATCAGCCCCGGTGAGACGCTGGCCCCCTCCAGGATCGCCAGCGGCACGAGGACGCGTGTCATAGTGCTCCCCGCAGACTAACGTCGCGAGCGTAATAGAAGTACCAGCCTGCAGTCGCCAGCATCACCGCGCTCCCGATGATCTTCGAGAGCCGCTGCATGAACAGGATGAGCGCGAAGCTCGACAGCGCGCCCAGGATCGGGACGACGGGGTAGCCGGGCGTCCGGAAGTCCGGGTCGTACCACTCCGGTTCGTTCCGTCGCAACGCGATCAGCGCGATACACATCAGCCCGTACAGCACCAGATGCAGGAACGAGGCGACCTCCGCGAGGACCTCGACCTGTCCGGTGGCGACGAGCACGAGCACCGGCCCGCCGGCCAGTCCCAGCGCGACGTGGGGCGTCCCGTATTTGAGGTTGATGCGGCTGGCCCACCGCGGGAGGATGGCGTCCCGCGAGACGGCGTAGATCGCTCTGGAGGTACTCAGGACCGACGCGTTGGCGCTGGACATCGTCGCCAGCAGGCCGCCGAAGACGATGGCGAGCGCGCCCGCACCGCCGAGATAGTGCCGTCCTACGTCGACCATCGCCGTCTCGCCGAGGTCGGCCAGCTCCCCGCTCGGGATGGCGCTGGTCGCGACGAACACCGTCACCACGTACATGACGCCGACGATCACCACCGACCCGACCATCGCCAGCGGGAGGTTCCGTCCCGGCTGTTCCATCTCGCCGGCCACCGTCGCGACCTGCGCGAAGCCGAGATACGAGGTGAAGACGAGCGCGGCGGTCGTCAGCACCGGCACCGGGCCGAACGGCATGAACCGCTCGGGCGCGCTCGGCGTGCCGATCAGCCCGACGGCGTCGAGACTGCCGTACAGCAGGAACACCGAGAGGATCGACAGCAGCAGCGCGACCACGCCGTTCTGGAGTTTGGCGGCGTTCTCGGTCCCGGTGACGTTCAGGACGGTGAACACGGCGCCGGCGAGCAGGGCGACGGGGACGGCCAGTCCCCCGCCGACCGCGACGCCGAGTTCGGCGAGCGTGTCGACGGCGTAGTAGCCGAAGCCGACGAGGTAGAACGCCGTCGCGAACACGAGCCCGAACCACAGCGAGAGGCCGACGACCGTCCCGGCGAGCGTCCCCAGTCCGCGCGAGATGAAGTAGTAGCCGCCGCCGCTTTTGGGCATCGCCGTCGCGAGTTCGGAGGTCGGGAGCGCGACCAGCAGCGCCACGACCGCGCCGATGGCGAACGACCCCGCCGCGGCCGGCCCGGCCTCGCCCGCCGCCAGCCCGGGGAAGACGAAGATACCCGCGCCGATCATGGTCCCGATACCGATGGCGAGCCCGCCGCTCAGACCCAGCGTCCGCTCCAGTTCGGCCTCGTCGGTGAACGTCGCCTCGTCGGTCTCGACCGTCTCCTCGATCGCGGGCGCTTCGCCCTCGACGTTCGTCCCGCCAACCGACTCGCGGGTCGCCTCGTCCCGGCCCCCTCCACCTGGTTGTTCGGCGCTCACGCTCCGGACGTCGTGGCCCGAACACAAATGCCTATGTGCGCCGCGAGCGGCCACCGCGGCCCGCCGGGCTCGGGGGCGACGGCGCCCGTGGGGCCGGACGGAGCGGGGTTTTTCCCGTCGCCGGGCGACGGGCCCGCATGGATAGACGGGTCCGGCGGGCGCTGACGGTGGGACGGGCGGTCGTCCACGAGCTGCGCGCCGAGCGGGTCACGTTCATGGCGGGCAGCATCGCCTACCACGCGTTCGTCTCGATACTCCCCCTGCTGTTGCTCGTCCTCGCGGCCGTCTCGGCGGTCGGGCAGTCGGGGATCGAACGCGGCATCATCGATCTGACGCGGGCGGCGCTCACCCCCGGCGCAGCCGGCGCGCTCGTCGCGGAACTGCAGTCGACCTCGACCAGCGTCTCGCTGCTCGGCGTCGCCGTCCTCGCGTGGGGGACGCTGCGGATCTTCCGCGGGCTGGACACCGCCTTCTCGGATATCTACGAGTCGTCGGCTGAGAACACGCTCCTCGACCAGTTCGTCGACGGCGCCGTCGTCTTCGTCTGCGTCGCCGCGGTGATCGTCGCCGCCGCGGTACTCAACCGGACCGTCCAGTTCGACGGTCCCGCCGGCTGGCTGGTCGGGCGGCTCGTACAGATCCTCGCGGTCGCCGTCGCCCTGCTCCCGATGTACTACGTCTTTCCCGACGAACCCGACATGCTCGTCCGCGAGGCCGTCCCCGGCGTCGCCCTCGCCGCCGTCGGCCTGACCGTCCTCGAGACGGTCTTTCGCCTGTACGTCCAGCTGCGCGGCGACGCCGGCTCCGGCGACGTGCTCGCGGGCGTGCTCGTCTTCCTCACCTGGCTGTACTTCAGCGGGCTCGTCATCCTCGTCGGCGTCGCGGTCAACGCCGTCCTCGGCAACCGCTCGCACGACGTGAACATCCGCCCGGTCGTCGGCGGCCAGCCGACCGACGGCGAGGGCAGGTCCGGCGCGAGTCGACGGATCGACGCCGAGGCGCTCCGTAGGGCCGTTCGCGACCTCGAAACCGACCTCTCGGACGCCGAGCGCGTCACACTGACCGTCGACGGCGAGGACGTCGACCTCCCGCCGCCCGACGCCGTCGCGGTCGACGCCGAGGAGTCGCGGCTCCCGTTCATCACCGACCCTGTCAGCCTCGAACTCCGATGGTCGCCCGACGACGGCGAGTGAACGCGGGACCGCCCGGGGGTTCGCTCACCAGAGAATCGCCGGCCAGACGAACGTGAACAGCAGCCAGATCAGCCCGGTGAGGACGGCGGTCATCACGACGTTGAGCAGGACGCCGGCGCGCATCATGTGGCGCTGTTCGATGTACCCGCTCCCGAAGACGATGGCGTTGGGCGGCGTCGCGACCGGGAGCGCGAACGCGAAACTGGCGGCGATGGCGCCGCTGGTGGCGAGGAAGACGGCGGCCGCCACGTCGGGCAGCCCGAGCGTCGTCGCGAAGACGCTCCCGACGCCGATCAGCAGCGGGATGATGATCGCCGAGGTGGCGGTGTTGGATGTCATCTCGGTCAGGAAGATGATCAGCAGGACGACCGCGCCGACGACGAGGACGATGGGCGCGCCCGTCAGCGAGCTGAAGACGGTGTCGGCGAGCCACTCGGTCGCGCCGGTCGTCGAGAGGCCGCCGGCCAGGGAGATGCCGCCGCCGAACAGCAGGATCGTCCCCCAGTCGATGTCGACGAGTTCGTCCCACTCCATCGTGTCGGCCAGCACCAGCGCCGGGATGGCGGTCATCCCGACCATCACGTAGTAGAGCAGCCCCTGGTGGCCGTCGACGCCGAAGACGCTCGTCCCCTCGCCGCCGAACAGCGTCACCGCGACGGTCGCGGGGAGGTACGCCGAGAGCAGGTCGGCGAACCCGCCGAGGACCCACAGCCCCGCCGTCGCGGTGAAGATGATCGCGACCCGGCGACCGCGGGTGCTGAGGCTCCCCTCCTCACGGAGGTAGCGCTCGGCCTCGGCGCGGGCGTCCTCGACGTCGGTGATCTGCGGGGGGTAAAGCCGGTAGGTCAGCAGGTACCAGACCAGCGGGAGCGTCACGACGACGACCGGCAGTCCGATCGCCAGCCACTGGGCGAAGCCGATCTCGTAACCGAGCAGCTCGTTGAGCTGGGTCGCGAGGATAGCGTTGGGCGGCGTGCCGATGAGCGTCCCGACGCCGCCGACGCTGGCGGCGTAGGCCGTCCCCAGGAGCATCGAAACCTGGAGGTTAGTGAACTCGTCGTCCGTTCCCAGCCCGGCCGTCGCGCCCCCCGCACCGGCGGTCGTGCCGCCGTCGCCGGCCACGTCGTCCGAGCCGTCGGTAGTGTCGACGTCATCGATGGCCGCGGAGGCCGCCGAGGAGGCGGCGGCGATCCCCTCGGTCCCGATGACCTGCGAGAGCACGCCCAGCGCGATCGGCGTCATCATCGCGGCCGTCGCGGTGTTGGACACCCACATCGAGAGGAACGCGGTGGCGATCATCACCGCGCCGACCAGCCGCCGCGAGGAGGTCCCCATCCGCGACATCAGCCATAGGGCGATCCGCCGGTCGATGTCGTACTTCTGCAGGGCGTTGGCGAGCATGAACCCCGCGACGAACAGGAAGATGAGGTGGTCGGCGAAGCCCGCGAGCGCCGTATCGAGGTCGGCGTAGACGCCGAACCCCGTCAGCAACACCGGGATCGTCAGCGCCGTCACCGCCAGCGGCAGGGCACCCGTTACCCACAGCGTCCCGGCGAAGAACATCGTCGCGAAGGCGTACTGTGCCCGCGGGTTCAGCCCCTCCGGCGACGGTCCGAACGCGACGACCGCGGTCCCGACGACTGCGACCGCGAACAGCAACAGCGTCCCGCGATTCCCGCTGAAACGGCTTTGTATCATTGATACACGGGCATCTGTCGAGGCTGTACTTAATGATTTTCCTTCGGGTATCGGATCGCCGAGCTCAGAAGTGTTCGACGAGCGCGTCGACCTGTTCGGGAGCGAGTTCGGCGACGTACAGATCGAGCAGTTGTCGGCGTCGTTCGACCGAGAGGGCGCGGGTTCCGTTCTCGAGCATGGAGATGTGCGCCTGCATGACCTCGTCGATCTCCCGTTCCACGTCGCGCTGGCTGAAGTCGGCGGCGACCCGCAGCAATCGCCAGGCGTCGGGGGAGATCGTCTCCACGTCGGTCCGAGCCCGCTCTCCCATCGGTTTCGATGGGTGCGTGCCGATAGATAAGTGCCGCGGTCAGCGGTAGGGGTCCGGTGTGAGTGTCCTCTCGGAAAGGGCCAGCGGCGTCGCCGACCCGACGGTCACGTCCGGCCGCTCTCGCAACTCGGCGGCGACCGGTTCGGAGACGACCAGCGAGTCGGGGTCCATCGTGCTCGGGATCCGCGCGACGCGCAGGTCGGCGGGGTCGGCGACGCCCGTGGTCGAGGCGGCGAGCAGGAGGGCGGTCGCGTCGTCGGGGACGACGAACGGGAGCTTCGCCCGCCGTGGCTCGCCGCTGGTGGCGATGTTGACGTACGTGTCCGCGAAGTCCACGGCTGCGACCAGGTCCCGGTGGACGAAATCGGCGAGCCCCACGCCGACGGCGTTGCCGTGTGAGGGGGCCGTCAGCGACCGGGCGTAGACACGGGTTATCGACGGCGAGTCCGGCTCGGCCTCGCCGTGGAAGTCGTAGCGGCCGAGGACGTTCGTGTCCATCCCGGTGCCCGATTTGTCCTTGCCCATCTCGTCCACGACGAGCAGATCCAGGTCGTCGACGGGGAGCGTCGCGAGGTGCTCGCGAGCCCGGTCGAGCAGTTCGGGCTCGCGGTCGCGCACCTCGGCCGCGTCGACCCCTTCGATCCGCGCGGCGCGGTGGTGAGCGTTCTCGACGAGCGCGATCCCGCCGACGATCGGGGTCTCGCGTCGGAGGACCCCGTAGCGGTCGGCGATCACGTCGGCGAAGTCCGTGGCGATGGCGGCGTTGTGCAGCGACTCCGCGCCGCGGTGCTTGCCGAGGCCGATCACGGCCATCTTCGCCAGCCCACTTTCCACGTCGCCCCGGAAGTCGGTGTGCGGTTTGACGCGGTTGGCGAGCAGGACGGCGTCGGCGTCGAGGGCGTCGACGGCGGCGTAGACCGGTCGTCCGAGGTCGTCCTCGCCGACCGCCTCGACGGCCATCGACGAGCGGATCGGACAGCCGAGCGTCTCCTCGGTGATCCCCAGCGCCGCGAGCGTCTCCCGTTGCCCGTCGGCGGTCGCGCCGCCGTGGCTCCCCATCGCCGGGAGTACGAACGGCTCGAACCCCCGTTCGGCCAGTCGCTCGACGGCGGCCGCCAGGACCGCCGGCATCTCCTCGATCCCGCGGCTCCCGGCGGTGACTGCCACCGACGACCCCGAATCGAGGTCGTCGAGTCCCTCGATCGCGTCGACCGCCGTGCAGGCCGCCGCTGACACGTCGTCGACCGTCGCGGGGTCGCGCTCGCGGCGCGCGACGGCGAACGCGGGCAGGTCGTCGACGGTGTGGTCGTTGCAGTCGGCCAGCGCGGCGGCGTCGGGGAACTCGATATTCATCAGTCGCTCCCGGTGTCGGGGGCGTCGGCGGTCGCGGCTCCGGCGTCGTCCTCGCGCCGCGCGCGGTTGCGAGCGATCCGGGCGGCGACCTCGACGGCGTCGACCATGCTGGCCTCGCTGGCGACCCCCTCGCCGGCGATGTCGAAGGCGGTGCCGTGGTCGACGCTCGTGCGGACGATCGGCAGGCCGACGGTAACGTTGACGCCGGAGACGGCGTCGTCGCTGGCGAACCCGAGCATCTTGATCGGGATGTGGCCCTGGTCGTGGTACATCGCGACGACGCAGTCGTAGGCGCCGCCGGCGGCCTGGGCGAAGACGGTATCGGGCGATTCGGGGCCGTGTACGTCCAGCCCGTCGGCGCGGGCGTCGTCGACGGCGGGTTCGATCTCGCTGCCCTCGGCGACCCCGAGGATGCCGCCGTCGCTGGCGTGGGGGTTCAGTCCCGCGACGGCGATGGTCGGGTCGTCGATGCCCAGGTCGCGCAGTCCCTCGTGGGTCACGTCGATGGTCGTCCGGACCCGGCCGCGCGAGACCCTGTTGCACGCTTCGGTCAGCGGGACGTGCGTGCTGACGTGGGTGACGATCAGGTCCGCGTCGACGCCCTCGTCGCCCTCGTTGAGCCCCTCGACGAGCATCATCGCGTACTCGTCGGTGTCGGTGTAGTCGGCGAGCATCCCCGTGTGGCCGGCGTAGGTACTGCCAGCACAGCGGGTCGCCTGTTTGTTGATCGGCGCCGTCGCGATGGCGTCGACGACCCCGTCGGTCGCCAGTTCGATCGCCCGCTCGACGTACGCCAGGCTCGCGGCCCCGTAGTCCTCGCGGACCTCACCGTAAGTCAGGGCGTCGGCGTCGACGTTGTCGAGATCCAACACCGGGATCGCTTCGGGATCGACGCTGGCTGCCGCGTCCGGCGAGTCGACGGCGGTGACGGTCAGACCGCTCTCGCAGACCTCGACGGCCGCGCTCAGTACGTCGGCGTCGCCGACGACGAGCGGCGCCGCGGCGTCGCGGATGGCCGGGTACGCTTCGACGATCACCTCGGCCCCGACGCCCGCGGGGTCGCCCATCGTCACGGCGACGGTCGGTCGCTCCATGCTACCGACCCAGCGCGTCCAGACAGTTGAGGATGACCCTTTCGGCTCCGAAGCCGCCGGCTTTCGTGACCACTCGCGTCCCCGCCGCAGACCCGGTCGCGATCCGCCCTTCGGGGACGCCCGCCGCGACCGACTCGCCGGTGAGCGCGACCTCCGGAGCGTCGAGCGCGTCCAGAACCGCCCCTGCGGTGTCCCCGCCCGTGAGGACGAGCCCCGCGGGCGGGGACGCTTCGACGGTCGCCCGCGCGGCCGCCGCGAGCGCCGCGGCGACCCGGTCGGCTGCGACGCTGGCGGCCGCTTCCCCGCTCAGATCCGCGACGGCCCGCTCGGCCGCCGCCACGTCTTCGCGACTCCGCGCGGCCGTGACGACCGCCCGGCCCCGCCAGTCCAGCAGCGCGGAGAGCGATTCGGCGGCCGCGCGACCGGCCGACGCCGGGTCGCTGACGGCCGCCGCGGGGTCGAGCGCGACGACCGCGTCGTCGTCGACCGCGTCCAGTTGTGCGAGCGTCCGCTCGTTGACGCTCCCGACGACGCCGAGGACGCCCGACCGTCGGGGGTCGGTCGACGCGTCCGGTGGGGAACCCGGCGGCTCGCCGGCCAGCGCCACCTGCGCCGCGAGACCCCCGCTCCCGACGTAGAGCGGAGTCGCGTCCAGCGACGCCGCGCCCGCCGCGATCGCTTCGAGGTGGTCGTCGCTCCGGGCGTCACAGACAACGAGCGTCGGACGCTCGGCCGCGGCGCGGTCGGCGAGGAACGCTCCGACGGCCCCCGACCCCGCGTCGACGGTGTCGCCGTCGAGGTGTGCGACGGGGTACTCCGAGGCAGCGACGTACTCGCGGAGGTCGGACTCGCCGACGCCGTAGCCAGCCGCGGCCAGCGGCGTCCCGTCGACGAGGTGGCGGCCGTCCTCGGTGGTCCGGCCGGTCGACGGGAACGCCGGCGCGACGACGGCCAGAGCTGCTCCGGTCGCCGCCAGCGCCGCGTCGACCTCCGCGACGACGTTCCCGCGCAGCGTCGAATCGACCTTCTTGTACACCAGACCGGCCGGATAGGTTTCGACCGCACGGGTGACTGCCGTCGCGGCCATCCCGGGGTCGGCGTCGCGACTGTCGGTGTCGACGACGAGCACGTCCGCGTCGTCGGTGTCGCTATCGGCCGAGCGGCGGACCCGGACGCCTCGCCCGCGCGCGGCGAAGCCGTGGCCGGTGTCCATCGCCCCCGTCAGGTCGTCCGCCACGACCAGCGCGTTTCGCATTGCTCCCGGTTCCGCTCGCTCGCATTTATATGGACTGCTCTCACTGGTCCCCACGACGACCGCCCGACTGCGGGCGGTCGATGTGGAACTGACTGAGAACAATCCGTATTAGTCGCCTCGTCCGGGCGGTCGGCCGCGCCCCCGAGCGTCGACGGCGACGCGCCCGCCATTCCATCGCCGGCCGGCGACTTATTCGCCCGAGGGCCCAACCGCCCGTGTGCCCGAACCGAACCAGGCGGCCGTCGAGGAGGCGGTCCGCGAGGGTGAGTCGATGGGCGAGCGCGACCTGGTCGAACTGATCGAGCGCCACCACGACGGCGCGGGCGTCGATCCCGAGACGATCGAGGCCTACGCCGCGGAACTGGAAGCCCGCGACGACTACGCCTTCGACGCCGAGGCGTTTCTGGCCGACGTGGACGAACACACCACCGACGCCGACCGCTGGGAGGGCGGCGGCTACTACGAGATCGGCGACGCCATCGACGACCATCGCATCAGCCTGTTCCCCGAGGCGTGGCACGAGGCACTCGGCGGGTCGACCGACGTGGCCGAGTACGTCCGGTTCGTCCAGGACGAGCAGCCGGGATACCTCGACGATCTGGCGCTGGGCGGACCCGGCGACGGGGTGCCCAAACCCGCGGTTCTCCAGGCGCTCCAGCTCGTGGGCGGAGTGGACCGCCCGACTGCGCGGGAGGCGCTGGCCGCCGCCGCCGACCGCGGCGACATCGTCCAGGACGCCGACCAGAACCCCGACGCCGACGTCTACCTCGCCGACCGCGTCTCCGAGGACGCGGTCTGACCCGGGCGCGCCGAGCCGCCGACGTGCCGCTCGCGTCCCCGGAACCGGAGCGAACCGCGACCAACCGAACGGTTTTGCCCCGCCGGTCGCAGGCTGAGGGTATGGATTACACCGTCTTCATGTCCACCGAGCCCACCGAGCGGTGGGATCTGGCCAAACAGATGGGGCTGTCGCGGGCCGTCTCGGGGCTCCCGCGCGGCGCCGACGGCGACCCCTGGGACTTCGAGGCGCTGCTGGAACTGAACAACCGCTTCGCCGACGCGGGGCTGGATCTCGCGGTGATCGAGGACCGGCCGCCGCTGGACGACGCCATCCTCGGTCGCGAGGGCCGCGACGAGCAGATCGAGACGGTCAAGACGCTGCTGCGGAACATGGGCCGGGTCGGCATCGACGTGTGGTGTTACGTCTGGATGGCGCCGCTGAAGGTGCTGCGCACGTCGCGGTCGGTCCGGGGTCGCGGCGGCTCGCTCGTCACCCGCTACGACCACGACCAGATGGACCGCGGTCCCGAGCTGGCGGGCGCCGACGCCGAGGAACTGTGGGCGAACCTGGAGTACTTCCTCGACGAGGTCGTCCCCGTCGCCGAGGAGGCAGGCGTCAAACTCGCCCTGCACCCCGACGACCCACCACACTCCCCGGTCCGCGGCGTCGAGCGCATCGTCACGAGCCCGGCGGCCTACCGGCGCGCGATGGATCTGCACGACTCCGAATACAACGGGATCACGCTCTGCCAGGGTAACTTCGCGGCGATGGGCGCCGACGTGCCCGCCGCCATCCGCGAGTTCGACGAGCGGATCCACTTCGCGCACTTCCGGGACGTCGAGGGGGCGAGCGACGACTTTACCGAGGTGTGGCACGACGAGGGGCCGACCGACATGGCCGCGGCGATCCGCGCCTACGAGGAGATCGGTTTCGACGGGCCGCTCCGCCCGGACCACTGCCCCACGATGGCCGGCGAGGACAACGCGTCGCCGGGCTACCACGACAAGGGGCGGCTGTTCGCGGTGGGGTATCTGAAGGGACTGCGCGACCAGTACCGGTCGATGGACGGCGGGTAGTCGTCGCTCAGTCGTCGGCTGGTTCGACGGCGCCGGACGACCCCTCGCGGGCGGCGTCCCGGTCGCCCCGTTCCAGCGCGTCGAGGCCGCCGACGAAGTAGCCGACCATGTAGGTGGCGAGGAGGACGACGTGGAGCCCGATCTGGTCGGGCAGGTCGACGGCCGCGGCGAAGACGGCCTGGAACGCGACGACGATCACGAAGAACTGCCCGACAGCGGTCCACTTGCTGTCCTCCCAGCGACCGCTCGAAGCGGTGAACTCGGGGTGCTGGCGGACGACTCGGGACGCCACCAGTCCGAGGACGAGCACGCTGGCGCCGGCGGCCCCGGCGATACCGGGATTCGCGCCGAACCACCACAGGCCCCCGCCCGTCGCGACCCCCAGCGCGACCGCGAGCAGTCGATGCAGGCGCGTTCGGTTCATGTGCCGTCGCTACGGCCACCGGCGGGAAAAGTCATTCGCCCGACGTGACCGGCCGGCGGGCGGTCGGGCGGTGTCAGTCCTCAGTGCCCGTTCTCACGGGGGGTCCAGCGTGTCGAATCGGAGAGTCGCCGGCTCGATCCGGCTCAGGGTGCCGGATCGAGGAGCGTCTCGCCGTCTTTCATGTGTTCCTCGACGACGTCCAGGTCGAGGGTGACGCCGAGGCCGGGCTCGTCGGAGATGGGGACGGACCCGCCTTCGATCACGTCCTCTTCGACGAACGTCTCCCAGTCGGGGTCGTCGCGGCCGTGCCACTCCAGGGCGAGGAAGTTCGAGACGGAGACGCCGACGTGGGCGCCCGCTTTCGTCCCCAGCGGCGAGGAGACGTTGTGCAGCGCCAGCGGGATGTAGTAGTCGTCGGCGAGGTTGGCGGCCTTGACCGTCTCGCGCATGCCGCCGAACTTCGGCATGTCCGGCTGGAGCACGTCGATGCCCTGCTGTTCGACCATGTCGCGGACGCCGTGGGTTCGATAGACGTTCTCGCCGGCGCAGATTGTCGTGTCGGTCGCCCGCGTGACCTCGCGCTGGACGTTCAGGTTCTCCGGGGGGACCACGTCTTCGAGCCACCACACGTCGTAGTCCTCGACGGCGGCGGCGAGTCGACGGGCGCTGTCGCCCGCGTAGTTCCAGTGGCAGTCGAAGGCCACGTCGGCGTCGTGGCCGACGCGCTCGGTGACCGCCTCGACGACGCTGGCCTTGTAGTCGATGGCCTCGGCGTTGAGGTGGCGGTTGTGCCGATCCTTCTCGTAGCGCTTGCTCGCGTCGAGGTCGAACTTGATGGCGTCGTGGCCCTCGTCGACGACTACTTCGGCGGCCTCGGCGTAGCTCTCGGGCGCGTAGATGTCCCGGTCGTGGTCGTCCTGTTTCGCGCCCTCGAAGGCGCCGCCCAGGTGCGCACCGGCGTGGCAGTCCACGTAGATCCGCGCTTCGTCGCGGTAGGCGCCGCCAAGCAGTCGGTAGGCCGGCTGTTCCTCGAGCTTGCCCGCGAGGTCGTGCAGCGCGATGTCGATCCCGGAGATGGCGCTGACGGTCGCGCCCGCCAGCGAGCCCGTCGCCGAGTGGATCTCGTAGAGCTTGTGGACCAGCGGTTCGATGTCGCGTGGGTCCTCGCCCTCCAGCCACTCCAGAGAGTCCTCGACGATGTCGGCCACGCCCGGCCCCCAGTAGCACTCGCCGGTGCCGGTGACGCCCGCGTCGGTGTAGATGCGGACGAACGTCCACGTCCAGTCCGCGTCGACCTGTGTCGCCTGTACGTCCGTGATCTCCACGTCTGTCATAGCGCCCCCTTTCGAGGCCTCCGTAATCAACGCCGGGGCGTCACATCAGTCGACTGTCGATTCACGGCTACCGGTCCCGGAGAGTCGTTCCGCGGTCCGACGGCCCGCCGGCGACACTCGCCCCGCAGTCACCCGAGCGACCCCCGACTCCCGCTCGCCCGCGCCGCGATGAACTGACACTCGGTAGATACGACGATCGAACGGACGAAACCCGCGCGTCGAAACCGATGGAGAACGAGTGAGATGTCCGATTCCAGGCGATCCACGGCGTCGCGACCCGACCACAGGGCCACGATAACTCTCCACACGGTCGTCCAGTTATCGAGTCCAGATATTGACTAACGTTCGTGTCAGCCGGGAGCGTGTCGGGATCGTCCCGTTTGATTCGCGTTACTCGATGTTCGATCAGTTAATTGCCGGTTACTCCGGATGGGGCGTATGATTTTTCACGATCAGTGTATAACGATCACTCGTATGGGGTTCGGGAGCTACGACGAATCAGAACAAGAGAACCAGGAGCTAGACGCCGACCTCGAGGACGACGACGGCGTCAACACAGCGGAGAACACACACGACGGCGACGTCGAGTACGAGTTCGACGCCTCGAACGACGAGCTGCTCGACAGGCTACAGGACATCAAAGAGAACACGTGAAACGCGGGGTTCGCGCCATCGGGGTGGCCGAATCCTATCGCACGGAGCACAGCACGCTGGCGGCCGCCGTCGTCCGCGCGAGCCGCGTCACGGACGGTTTCGCGTTCGACACCTGCACGGTCGGCGGCAGGGACGCCACCGAGACGGTCGTCTCGCTGGTCGACCGGCTCGACCGCGATGACGCGCGGCACCTGTTGCTTGCGGGCATCGCGCCCGCGTGGTTCAATTTCTTCGACCTGCCCGCGATCCGCGAGCGAGCCGACCGTCCCGTTCTCTCGGTCGCTTTCGAGGACAGCGAGGGGCTCGAGCCCGCGCTCCGGGAGGCCTTCGACGGCGACGCGCTCGACGAGCGGCTCGCCGTCTACCGCCGCCAGCCCGAGCGCCGCCCGGTCGAACTCGACGGCGGGACCGTCTACGTCCGCGCCGCCGGCCTCGACGCCGGGGCGGCCGCCGACGTGGTCCGCGCGTTCACCCCCGAGGGCGGTCGCCCGGAGCCGCTGCGAGTCGCCCGGCTGGCCGCCCGCGCGGCCGACGAGCGGTTCGTCTGCGGCGAGGACGCGAGCGGTGCGGGCGACGGCGGCGGCGCCTGAGTCGGCGGCCGCCCTCGGCCGTCCGGAGCGGTCGGCGTGTGGCTTACCGACGAGCCGGCGCCGGGACCGACCCGATTATGGTCGTGCCGGGCGAGCCGTGAGTCATGAGCGAGGGCGAGATGGACGGGCTGGCGGTGGTCGCCTGCGAGCGCTGTCCCGACTTGGTCGACTGTCGCAGCCGCATCGTCAACGGCGTCGGCCCCGCCGACGCGGATCTGTTGTTCGTCGGCGAGGCGCCCGGCCAGCACGAGGACGAGGGTGGCGAGCCGTTCGTCGGCCGCTCCGGCGACGTGTTAGACGACGGCCTCCGCGACGCCGGGCTGGACCGCGGGGACGTGCGCATCACCAACTGCGTCCGCTGTCGCCCGCTCGACAACCGCGACCCCACGGACGCGGAACTCGCGAACTGCCGCGAGTACCTCGAAACCGAGATCGACCGCGTCGACCCCGCGGTGGTCGTCACGCTGGGGAAAGTGCCCGCCGAGCACCTGCTCGAACGGGACGTGGCCGTCACGAGCGAGGCCGGCGACGTGGTCGAGGCAGCGATCGGCGGCGAGCGGCGGCGCGTCCTCGTTTGCGTCCATCCGGCGGCGACGCTGTACGACCCCTCCCAGCGCGACACTTTCGCGTCGACGCTGGAGCGGGCGGCGGAGTTCACCGACGAGTCCAGCGGCCAGTCCCGCATCGGCGACTTCTGAACCGGCGGCCTCGCCCGCGACGTGGGTCTGCCACCGACCAGCAACCTTCGCGCGGACGGAAAGCGACTTGACCGGGGTCGCCGTATCGGCGGGTATGAACACGCGACAGACCGCGGCCGAAGTCGTCGTGGTCGACTACGGGCTGGGCAACCTCCGCAGCGTCACGCGCGGGCTCGAACGCGCGGGCGCCGCGGTCGAACTCAGCGACGACCCCACCGACTTCGCCGGCGCCGACGGGGTCGTCCTCCCGGGCGTCGGCGCCTTCTCCGAGGGCATGGACAACGCCGGCCCCTTCCGCGACGCCCTGGTCGAACAGGCCGACGCGGGCACGCCCCTGTTCGGTATCTGTCTCGGCATGCAGATGCTGCTCACAACCAGCGAGGAGGCCGAACGCGAGGGCCAGGGCGACGTGGAGGGGCTGGATCTGGTCCCGGGTCGCAACGTCCGCTTCCGCGGCGATCTGAAAGTCCCGCACATGGGCTGGAACGAACTCGACGCGGCCCGCGAACACCCGATCGTCGACGGGGTCGATGGCGACTACGCCTACTTCGTCCACTCCTACTACGCCGAACCCGACGACCCCGAGGCGGTCGTCGCGACCACCGACTACGGGACGGACTTCGCCTCTATCGTCGCGAACGAACGGGGCAACGTCTTCGGCACGCAGTTCCACCCCGAGAAGTCCGGCGAGACCGGCCTGCGCATCCTGCGAAACTTCGTCGACATCTGCGTCGACGGGGTCTGACGCCCGCCAGAGCGTCCGCGAGACGGTCGCTCGCGCCGGTGGCTACTTACCGTCGGCCGTCGTTTGTCTCCACTATGTCCGCAGCGGTAGCGGCGCTCTCCGACGCGTTCTCTAGGTGAACGTCGACGTCGACCTGAACCCGGTCGCCAACGTCGTCCAGGGCGCCGTCGGATCCGCCCTGACGACGCTGGTCGTCGGCGCGATCCTCACCGCCGTCGCCCCCGAGTTCCTCGAAGACCGGATGGCCGCGGTCGTCGACGACCCCGTCGGATCGTTCGTCTACGGCTTCCTCGTCCTGCTATTCCTCGCGCTCGCCAGTCTCGTCCTCGTGCTCACCATCGTCGGCATCTTCGTCGTGATCCCGCTCGTCCTCCTGGCATACGTCGTCTGGGCCGTCGGCGCGACGGTCACGTTCCTCGCCATCGCCGAGCGACTCGTCGACCGCGAGGGCGACGACTGGGTGCAGACGCTCCTCGTCGCCGCCGCGCTCAACGGCGGCCTCGTCCTCACGGGCGTCGGCGGCATTCTCGCGTTCTGTATCGGCGCCGCCGGCTTCGGGGCCGTCCTCGAAGACCATCTCTGAACCGACGCACCCCGATATTCGGCGCTTCCCCCGTTCCCTAACGAGTAAGGTATTCCTACCATTGAGAATCGGATGGTACGTATTGATATGTACGAGATAGAAGCCGACCCGCGGACCAACCGACTGTACCTTAGTTTCACCGGGCGGCTGGAGCGCGAGCAGATGGAGACGGCGGCCGACGAGACGGTCGAGACGGCCGAGCGCCTGCGCGAGGGGTTCGACATCGTCAACGACCTGTCGGGCTTCACTCCGCCGTCGCCGGAGGCCGCCAAGCCGATCAAGCGCGCCCAGGCCGAGCTGAAGGAGATGGGCGTCGACCGCGTCGTCCGCGTCACCGACGAGGAGACGAGCCAGGTCGTCGTCAACGCGTTCGAACGACGCTCCCAGGACGTGGGATACAGCGGCGAAACCGCCGACTCGGTCGTCGAGGCCGAACGCACGCTCGACGAGACAGAGGTCACCGGCTACGCGAGCGCGTAACCGCGCCCTGTCGCCTACGACCAGTCGGTCGGATCCCGCTTTTCGCCGTCGGGGACCACGAGCGTCGCGCGCGTCCCCTCGCGGGTGTCGAACGAGAGGTCGCCGCCAAGCGCCGTCGCGCCCCAGTCGGCCAACCACAGCCCCAGCCCCGACCCGTGTTCGAGCGCCGATTCCGTGCCCGCGGTCAGCACCTCCAGTTCGTGGTCGGGCACGCCCGGCCCGTCGTCGGCGACGGTGATCGCCGCCGCGTCCTCGCGTTGCTCGGCCGACAGCGCCACGGTCGGCGCCTCACCGGCGTGTTCCAGCGCGTTCTCCAGCAGCGTCCCGACGACGACCTGTAGGACCGCCGGGTCGGCCGTGACCACCGCGTCGGTCGTCGCGACCGTCACGGTCGCTCCATTCGCCTCCCCGTTCGCGTCCGTCGCTCCGACCTGTTCCGCCCGGACGGTCGCCAGCAGGTCGGCCACGTCGACCCGTTCGGCGCGGGGGTCGCTGTCGAGGACGCGCTCGACGGTCCGGGCCTTCTCCCCGAGCGCGACCAGTTCCGTCGCCTTCGACTCGGCCCGGTCGAGCATATCGCTCACTGCGGGGTCGTCGACCTCCCGCGCGGCGGCCTCGGTGAACCCCTGGACGACGGTCATATCGTTGCGGAGGTTGTGCCGGAGGACGCGGTTGAGCACGTCCAGTCGCTGCTCGCGCCGGCGTTCCTCGGTCACGTCCTGGAAGACGACCGTGTAGCCGACGTGGGTCCCGCCGGCGTCGGACAGCGGCGTCGTCGTCACCGTGAAGATCCGCCGCCGCCCGCCCGCCCGCACCGTCACGGTGTCCGTTTCGGTCGGGTCGGTCCCGTCCTCGCCGAGCACCGCCGACAGCGGCCGGGTCAGCGCCGCCCGTTTCTCGACGCCGAAGGCCCGCTCGGCCGCACCGTTGAGCGTGACCACCCGCCGCTGCTCGTCGACGATGACCACCGGTGCGCCCAGGTCGTCGATGGCCGCCCGCTCGCCCACTCGCCGGGTCGCCGGGTGGAACTCGAACATGTCGCTGCCGACGAACGCGTAGGCGTCCAGCGCCACGTGCGGCAGGAAGGCGACGGTGACGAAGTTGATATCCGGGTTCGGACCGACGCCGTAGAGCCACGCGAGCACCGCCGCGACCGGCGGGAACGTCGACAGCCCCACCGCCACCGCCTCCCGCCGGTACAGCGGCCCGTAGCTGACGACCGTGTCGAACAGCAGGAGACTGCCCACGGTGATCGACAGGACGCCGGCCGTCGCCGCCAGCAGCGCCCATAGCCGCATGTCGTAGGTCGCGCCCGCGACCCCGAGCGCTTCGACCACCGTGAAGTCCGTCCAGGCGAGCCCGTGGAGCGGGTTCGTCGCTCCGATCAGCCCGACGAGTATCGGGAACGCGGCGAACCCCCACCGCGCCCGGTCGACCACGCCTCCGCGCCCGGTGTACGCCAGCGCGAACGCCAGGAAGTAGACGCCGGTGCCCGCCATCGCCGCCCACGACAGCACCTCCAGCGCCCACCGGACCGGCTCGGCGAAGGTGAGGAGGGCGACGCCGTACGCCGCGCTCCAGGTCGCCTGGGCACCGAGGCTCGCCAGGAACCAGTCCGCGCCGGGTTTGCCCCGGTAGCGCCAGAGATAGCGGACGAGCAGTAGCGTCCCCGCCGCGGCCAGCAACGAGGCCGCTACCGGCCACCGCGGGAGTACCATGGTCGCTACCTTCGGGTACAGCTACTTCGGGATTTGGGTCCGTGTGACCGCGGGCGCCGGGGAGGGTCATGTGACCGTCGAGGGGTCGTGGTACCTCGACCCTCGGAAGGGTTATCCCTCCCCCAACCGTCCATTTGTTCGTAATGGCAAACGGTAACGTTGACTTCTTCAACGACACTGGCGGCTACGGTTTCATTTCGACTGACGACGGCGACCTCGACGACGACGAAGACGTATTCTTCCACATGGAGGACGTCGGCGGCGAAGACCTCACCGAGGGGACCGAGGTGGAGTTCGACATCGAGTCCTCGCCCAAGGGCCCGCGCGCGGCGAACGTCGTCCGACAGTAATCCCGAACGACCGCCGTTCACAGCGACGGGCGACACTCTCGACTTTTCAGACGCTCACCCGACCGAGCCGACGCGCTCCGTTCGCGGTAGAAACTGCCGCCGAGCGGTGCGTGACGCGCTGCGGTGAACCGCTTCCCTCCGGTCGACAATTCAGCACCTCGAGACGGCCTTACATGAAGTCCGCAATCCCGCTCTGCTTGTTCGTGTCGTCCTCGAAGACGCGGTTGATCGACCGTTCGAGCACCTCCAGGCGCTGTTTCGTGTAGGTGCGACAGCCGAACTCCTCGGCGACCCGCGTCGCCGTCTCGATGTACTTGTTGACCGATCCCTCGTGGACGGTGAGGTTCACGCGGCCGCCACACTCCCGACAGTCGCCCGACAGCGGCATCCGCCGGTACTTCTCGCCGCAGTCCAGACAGCGCACGTCCTGCCGGGAGAACGCGCGGAGGTTCCCGATGAGGTCGGGCAGGAAGTGGTACTCGATGATGCGCTCGGCCACGTCCGTCTCGTCGACCGCCCGGATCTTCCGCGAGAGGTTCAACTGGGCGTCCATCTTGTCCTCCATCGACCCCAGCGTCTTGTACGCCGACAGATCCGGCCCGGCCGCGATGTTGGTGGTGTCGTGGGTGTGGTCGAAGCCCGTGTACTCCTCGTCGGTTCCCAGCGTCTCCTCCGCGATGGTCATGATGTCTTCGACGTCCTCGGGGTCGGCCAGCTCGCGGGTCGCCTCGTAGAACTCCCTGGGGTACTCCCGCATGATGTCGACGTTGTGGGCCTCGTCGTCGATCTCGGCGGGGTCGATGCGCGAAGACATGACGAGCGGGGCGTCCATCTGTCCCCCGCGCTGGTCCGGCAGGAACTGCTTCGAGAAGTTGAGCAGCCCGTCCATCAGAAGCATCACACAGTCTTCGTCGCCGTCACATTGTTTGACCGATAGGTCGTTCGCGACGAGCGAGTGGTTCTCTGCGACAGTGAGACAGTAAACGTGACCGGTGTCAGATTCGACATACGATACCGTCTGGACCGGGTCGAGATGGTACTCGTCGGCACCGCCGTCGAAGACGTAGGCGTGGCGGTCAGTCGATGCACGACCCTCGACCTGCCGACGCAGACGATCGTTCTTCTCGGTAAGGTGGAACCCGACGCGGTCAGCGAACCGGACTGCGTCGTCCCGAGAGACGTTCAATTCGTAGCTGTGACGTGAGAGTGACTCGTCGTCCGCGTCGTAGAAGTCCGGGAACGCCTCCGAGAGCGCCACCGGTTCCGTGTGATTGACGGTCGCAGTGATTCCCAGCCGAGTCAGCAGTGCGAGCACGTCCGACTTGAGTTCTCGACTCACAGTCGTCGCCGAGACGCGAGCCGTCTGATTGTCGGCGGTGCCGTCACCGCTGAAGTATCCGGCGAGGTACGCACCGACGATCCGGTCGGATGCATCGAAGATGCACTGGGGGACCCGCTTAGTGTGAGCGAGGACTCCCGCCTCCAACACCGTGTCGAAGAACCCTCGGAGCAATCGGCCCGAGGCAGTAATCTTCGCGTGATTCTCGACGTAGGGATCGACGCCGAACTCCTCGGCGAGCACGTCGAGGAAGAACTGTCGTGCTTCCTCGTCTGTGCCGCAGATCGTCGTCTGATGGATCTTCCCCTTCGGGGTGTCCTGAACCCGGGCGAACCCTTCGGCGGCGTAGTACCCGAGGAGCGTCGCGACTCGTTCGTCGAGTGTTATATATCGGTCTATCTCTGTCCCGTCGCGCTTGACACCGAGCGTTGCGTCCTCGGGAACGAACGACAACAGGTCGTCCGTCGAATCGAAAAAGTGAGCGAGTAACGCGACCGGAACACTCTCTCGGTAGAGGTAGTTACTCAACGTCTTTTTCGTCAGCCCGAGATAGTCGGCAGTGCTCTGTAGCGGGTAGAAGCGACCGTCCCACTCGTCGCCGAGTCGGTGTTCGAAGCGCTCGTAGAGACGGTCCTTGTCGAGGCCCTTGACCATCAGCCGGTCGTCGTCGACGACATCGGATTCGATGAACGCTTTCAGGAGGTCGAACCGCTTCGGCTCGTCGACCGGAGTGGTGCTATCGAGATCCTTCGGCGTGACGAGACAGTCCGACTCGTCGAGTTTCCCCGCAGGCACGGAAACCATCCGGCCGAGATCCGGCTCGTAGATGTGGACCTCGTGGTCGGCGGTCACTTCTAACTCCCGTCCGGATTCGGTACGGATCTCGACGAGGTGGTCCGGCGACGGGTGCTTACTGAGCGCCTCGACGGGCTGAATCGACTGTGAACCGCCGTTATCGAACGACGGGACGGAGAGGTCGCCGTCGAGATGATCGAGGTCGTCGACGAGCGTTCCGAAGTCGTCGCGTTCGGCACGTTCGGGGTCTAGATACTCCTCGACGAGGGTCTCGATCGACTCGTGGGTGAGCATCCCGTCCTCGTCCTTGTACCAGACTTTAGTCTCCGGATGGAAACAGTTCCGGCGCTTCGCGGCGTGGAAATAGGGGTGAGCGTACCCAACTGCTGCTGTCGTGAATCCGACAATACGGCCGACCGTCGCGGCACTGGTGTGGGGTGCCATCCCGAAGACGAGTTCGCCGACCAGGTCGTCCCGTTCCTCCAGGTTGTAGAAGGGATCTAAACCATAGTACGATTCCAGCAGGTCGTCGACGAAGTCCGCCGTCTTCAGCATGTGTTCGGCGGCGCCCTCCGAGAGGACGACGTCCTGGACGTTCAGCTCGACCAGTTGGTCGTCGTGCTGGAGGGGCTGGCCGTGGATGTCCGCCTCGTAGCCCAGCGCCCGGAAGGCGTCGGCGGTCACGTCGAGTTCGGAGGGACGGACCGCGGTGACGGGCAGGTCGGTCATGTCGTAGCGGACGGTGCCGTCCTTGAACGCCGAGACGCCGTGTTTCGCACGCAAAATGCCCTTCTCCATGGGTTCGGGCGTCTTCTGCTCGGAGGAGAGGCCCTTGACGGCTTTGAGCGCGTCGTAGGCGGTGGGCCGTTCGTTGAGGTTCGCGAGGGCGGACTTGAACTCCGAGTTCACGTCGACGACCGTCGTCTGGGTGGGGCGAGCGAGCGTCTCGCACCGGGAACACTCGGCGCGGCCGGACTCGTCGGGTTCGACCTCGTGGTCGCAGTCCGGGCAGACGTAGACGGCCTCGCAGACGCCGCCGCAGTCGGGACAGCGGGCGTTGTAGGTTCGCTCGCCGCACTCAGTGCACTCCTGGCGGCCGACTTCGAGCTCGATCTTCCCCTGGCTGTCGTCGTAGCTGTCGCCCGCGACGGCGGCGTCGCCGACCTTCCGCTGGGAGCCGCCGGCCTCGCCGATGGGGAACAGGGTGTGAACCGCCGGCGAGAGGTCTCGCTTCTCCGATTTCTCCGGGCGGCCCATCCGGTTGCCGATGCGTGTGGGCGCGCGCTCGCGAACCTCGAACGGCGCGACCTCGTTGACGGCTTCGATGGCGTTAGCGCCGTCCTCCGTGGAAGCCGCCGACGATTCGAGCTGGGCGTCGCTGGCCTCGCCGCCGCCGTAGGCCGTCGCGCGTTCGGAGAGGTCGTCGGGTGACCACTCGCGTTCGAGCGAGTCGGAAAAGCCCAGGCTCCTGACGAGCGGTCGCCAGTCCGGGATCACGAGCGTGTCCTCGGTCTGAGTGTGCTCGACGAGCAGGTGCTCGACGGCGTCGCGGACCGCCGGGGAGTGCGGGAGCACGAGGTCGCCCGCCGCGGCGGCGCCAGCGTCGCGGTCGTGGCCGTCGGTCGCGGCGTCGTGCTGGGTTCGTTCGCTGCCGCCAGCATCGTCGTCACGGTCCTCAGGGTCCCTCGCCACGGCTCGCGGCTCGCCGCTCGCGGGTCCTCCGTCCCCGCTCGCATCCGAGGTGCTTCGCACCTCGCTCGCCCCGTCCGTCTGCGCGATCCGACCCTCGTCGACGGCGTCGGCGAGCGCGCACACCTCGTCGACGCTCAGGTCGTGCCAGCAGTAGGTGTACTTCGGATGGAGCGGCGCGTCGTACTCCTCGACCCACTCCAGCGCCTCCGCGGCGCTGGGGTCGGAGAGATCTACGTCCAGCGAGTCGCGCATCGCCTGCACGTCGGCGCCGGCGTCGTCGAACTCCTGGGCCCACCACTCGACGGTGTAGGAGGCGGGCGCCAGCGGGTGGTTGTTCTCGACGAACTCGCCGTAGTTGACGAGATACTCACCCAGGTCGATCACCTTCTCGACGCCGTTGCGCACCGCCAGCGCCTCCTCCGGGTCGTCGATCCGCCGAACTTCGCCGTTAGCCAGCCGAACGGTCGGTCCCTCGATGGTGTCGACGGGCACGACCCCGGCGGCCTTCCCGGGCCGCTCGGTCTTGATCTGGGTCCCCGTCGCGAGGAAGTCGTCGACGAGGTGCATCGTCGCCGGGTGGACGCCGGCGGTCGCGTTCCCGTGGTTGCGCGCTCGGCCGTAGCGCAGCCGAAAGCCCCCGGCCTCGCTCGGGTGCGAGAACACCGGTCGCCCCGCGATGAGGTCCCGCAGGAACTTCTTCGAGGGGTCGAGCCGGGGCGGCCCCGCCCCTTCCGTGCCGTCACCGTCGTCGGCGTCCGCGTCGTCGCCGTCCCCGTCGGCGTCCTCGCCGTCGTCCGCTTCGTCCTCACCTTCCTCCTCTTTGCCGATGGTGCCGTCGATGAGGTCCTGGAGCCACGGCCAGTCGACCTCGTCGAGATTGCGGGTGTAGCGCTGTATCTTCGGGGCCTTCAGGGCGATCCCCTCGGCCATGACGAGACACATCCCGCCGCGAGCGGAGTTCGAATCGATCCGTTCGAGGTCTCGGTAGCCCGACACCTCCTCGTCGCCGGTCGCCTCCCCGTCGAGCATGATCGGCATGTGCTCGGCGATGAACTTGCTCTCTTTCTCCTTCGGGGAGTACTGCAGCCCCGTCTCTTTGTCGTAGAGGTCGATCTCCTCGGCGTAGCGGCCGATCTCGTCGTCGCGGGCCTTGTACTGGTCGATGCCCAGCATCGCGCGGGCGTAGTCGGCGACCAGGACCGACAGCGCTTGGGCGGTCCCGCCCGCCGAGCGGATCGGCCCGGCGTAGTAGACGTTGACGAACTCCGTGCCGTCGTCGTTTTCGAGGATCTCGACGCGGTCGATCCCCTCGATGGGCGCGGCGACCACGCCCTCGGTGAGCAGGGCGACCGCGGTGCGGACGGCGCCCTCGACCTTGCCCGCCCGGGAGTCGTAGTCGCCCACGTCGCCGTCGACGAAGTCGGAGACCAGTTCGAGGGCGGCCTCCTCGCGGCTCATCTCCCCCTCCAGATCGCGGACGCGCTCGGCGACGCCGTCGATACCGAGGATGTTCTCGACCCGGTCGGCCATGTCGCGGGCGACCGGGATCTCCACGCTATCGGTGGGATCGCCGCCCACCTCGCGGGCTCGCTCTGCAACGTCGAAGGCCTCGTCGAGCCCGGATTCGAGTCGCTCGAAGTATCGTTCGTCTTCTGGTTTCATCCTCGCGCCTCCGGGGTCATCGTGTCTCGTTCATGTGTCGCTCCGCTCACAGGGGCCACAGGTCCAGCGCGGTCTCCTCGTCGTACTCCCGGTCGAGTGCCGCGTCGAACTCGCGGACGTACAGCTCCCCGGCGAAGACGGTCGCGCTGTCGAGATGACCGGCCAGCGCCGTCCCGTCTTCCCGCGAGAGGACGGCGTGGGTGTGGGCGAACGGCTCGCCGTCCAGACGGGAGACGTTGCCGACGCAGGCGGCCATCTCCAGCGGCTCGTCGAACGTCTCGGGGTAGTACTCCTCGTCGTCCTGGTCGTAGTAGAGGATCTCGGCGTCCTGTACGGCCCCGAGGCCGAAGAAGAACGCGGCGTCGACGCCCTCGTCGGCGGCGAAGGCCTCGATCTGGGCGCGCCAGTCACCGCCGTGGTCCAGGCGGGCGACGAACTCGCGAGCGCCCTCGACTTCCAGATAATCCATACGCCTACGAGGGACGGCCGCCACAAAAAACGTTCCGAGCGGCGGCGAGCCGTTCCCCCATCGCCGGGCTTGAAGACGCCGGGAGTCGAACAGGAGGCCATGGATCTCGACCTATCTGGCAAGACTGCACTCGTGACCGGCGGCGGCCGTGGCAACGGTCGCGCGATCGCGCTCGAACTCGCCACCCAGGGCGCCGACGTGATCGTCAACGACCTCGACGAGGACGTGGCGACCGACACCGCCGCGACGATCCGCGACCGCGACGACGACAGCGACGCCGTCGGCGTCGGCGCCGACGTGACCGACGAAGCCGAGGTGCAGGCGATGCTCGAACACGGCGTCGAGGAACTCGGGAGCGTCGACATCCTCGTCAACAACGCCGGCGTCGGCGACGCCGGCCCCTTCCTCGACGAGGACCACGACGACGACTTCCGACTGAACATCGAGGTCCACCTCTTCGGGTCGATCAACTGCACTCGCGCCGTCGTCGACGGCATGATCGAGGACGGCTACGGCAAGATCATCAACATCACCTCGATCCACACCAAGAACGGCGTCGGCCAGTCCCCGCAGTACGACGTAGGTAAGTACAGCCTGCTCGGGCTCACCAAGAGTCTCGCGCTGGAACTCGGCCACGAGGGTATCAGAGTGAACGCTGTCGCCCCCGGCTGGGTCGACACTCGCATGACCGAGGGCTTCTCCGAGGCGGTTTCCGAGCAGATCGAGGATCTCAACCCCCTTGGCGAGTTCGCCCAGCCCGAAGACATCGCCAACGGCGTGACCTTCCTCGCCTCGCCCGCCGCCGACTACATCAACGGCCACGAACTCCGCGTCGACGGCGGCCAGGTCCCCATCCCCGACTGGCGACTCGACAACCGATAGCGCGCTACGTCGCGGCGGGCTCGGACTCGCCGCCCGTTCCGTCGTTCTCGTCGGCCGTCCGCAGGCCGTAGACGACCATCACGCCCGTCGTGATCGGCATCGTCGCGCTGAAGAAGACCCCCGCCCAGGCCGCCGACCGCGCCGTCTCGAACGGCCCCGAAACGACCCCCATCAGAACGACGAACAGCAGCGCCGACGCGACCGCGCCGGCGGCGTTCATCGCCAGCCAGCCCGAGCGAGTCGTGACGGTGAAGCCGTCCTCGTCGTCCGGTGGATCCGCCGCCACGAGGTCGGGATAGCGGCTGTACCCGTAGGCGAGGCCGACGCCGCCGAGGACCCAGATCCCGACCGTCGGAGCGACGAGCGCGGCGTCCGGTCCGACGACCCACGCCAGCGCGCCGGCGACCGCGGCGGCGACGAATCCGACCGCTACGATGCGCGCGGCCCGCCCGGTATCGATCATACGCCTCCTTCGAGTCAACGAGGGTTCACTCTTACGTCACGACCGGCCGCCGGCAGTCCGGTCGCCGTGCCGGTGGGTCGAGGACTCACTCCGGCCGGCCGTGTATCGGGCCGTCGCTCGCGCGGAGGTGGCCGCCCGCCCGGTCGTTGCGGACCGCCAGGACCTCGGCCACGACGCTGTGGGCGACCTGCGCGGGGCTCCCGCCGCCGAGGTCGAGGCCGGCCGGCGCGTAGACCCGCTCTCGGTCCCGTTCGTCCAGTTCGACGCCGTCGTCGGCCAGTGCCGTCCGCAGTCGGTCGAACCGCTCTGTCGGCCCCAGCACCCCGAGGTAGCCGACGGGCGTCGCCAGCAACTCCGCCAGCGCCACGCGGTCGTCGACGAAGTTGTGGGTCATCAACACCACCGAGTCCCCGGGACGGAAATCGACGACCTCACAGAGGTCTCGCGGCGAGGTCGCCACCACCCGGTCGGCCCGCGGGAAGCGCTCGCTCGTCGCGCGGCCGCCCCGGAAGCCCACGACCGCGACCCGAAAGCCCGCCGACCGCGCGGACGCGACTACCGGCCGAACGTCCGCGTTGCTCCCGACCACCACCAGCCGCGGCGCCGGCGTCAGGCGCTCGACGAACAGCCGAACCGCGCCCCCCTCGGTTTCGACTCGAACCGACCGCGCCCCGTCAACGTCGCCGGGGACCGCCGCGACGACCGCGGGCGGGAGCGAGCCGGCTGGGTCGCCCCCGCCGTCCGACTCGCCCGCTCCGCTCGCCTCGTCTCTACCCTCGAACCACCGATCGCCCACCGCCACGCGGTCGTCGCCGCTCTCGACGACGACCGACGCGGTCCGTCTTCCCGCCAGCTCCTCGTCGGACGCCACCAGCGGCCGGTGGCGCTCCCCGAGCGGTTCGAGCAACACGTCGACGACGCCGTCGCAGCCGACGCCGAGGCCCCACGTCTCGTCCGACCGGAGGTCGAACCGCTCGACGCGTGCCCGCCCGTCGGCCAGCACGTCGCCGGCCAACTCGACTACGGAGTCGGCGAGACAGCCGGCGGTCACCGCCCCCGCGCCGGTCGAGTCGGGCGCGACGACCATCTTCGCGCCCGGCCGCCGGTAGGCCCGCCCGTCGACGGCGACGACCGTCGCCAGGGCCGCTGGCTCGCCCGAGTCGAGGCACTCGCGGGCGGTCGCGCGGACCGCGCGCTCGGGCGCCGACCAGTCCGGAAGCGAGCGGCCGCCGCTCATGCCGTCGGCGCGTCGCCGGCCGCCCGGTCGGCAGCCGTCTCCAGCGCGCGAGCGACGTACGTCTCCAGCAGTTCGCCCCGGAATTCGCCGGAGGCGTAGGGGTCAGAGCGGAGCCGACCGGAGTCGATATCCGCGCGCGCCTCGCTCGCCGCGGCGTCGACGGCCGTCGAATCGAGCGGTCCGTCGACGAGCGCGTCCTCGACCGAGGGCAGGCGCACCGCCCGGTCGACCGCGCCGGTCGCGGCGACGCGCGCACTCGAAACAGTCCCCTCGGCGCCGGCGCCGTCGCTCACGTTTCGCCTCCCGCCAGCGTCGCCGTCGGTCTCGACGACGGCGGCGACGCCGACCGTCGCGTAGCCCGTCGCCGGGTGAGTCTTCTTCGCGTAGGCGAACCCCGCGTCGTCGGTGTGAGGCACGCGGACGCCCGTGAGCAGTTCGCCCTGTTCGACCGCCGTCTCGCCCCCACCGCCGAAGAAGTCGGTGATCGGGACCTCGCGCTTGCCGTCGCGGTTGCGCAGGAGGACGACCGCGTCTGTCGCCAGCGCGGCCGCCGGCAGGTCCGCGCCGGGGTGAGCTTCCGCCAGGTTCCCGCCGATCGTCCCGCGGTTGCGGATCTGGGTGTCGCCGACCTCGCTCGCGGCCTCGGCTACCAGTGGGACCGTCGAGCGGACCGCCCCGGCGTCGACGAGCGTCGCGTAGGTCGTCAGCGCGCCGACGACGGTCCGGTCGTCCAGCGCGTTGACCGCCTCCAGCGCGGGCACGTCCAGATCCACGACCACGTCCGGCTCGCGCCCCTCGGTCTTCATCGCCGGGACGAGGCTGTGGCCGCCGGCGAGGATCTCCACGTCCGCGCCGGCGTGGCGTTCCAGTACCCCCAGCGCCTCGCTCACCGATTCGGCCCGCTCGTAGTCGAATCCGGCCGGGAACATCTCAGTCCTCGGCCTCCGCGCGCGGTCGGTCGCTTCGCTCGTCGGATTCGTCCGACTCGGCCCGCTCGTCGGCGAGTCGCTCGGCCGCGGTCTCGACGGCGTCGACGACGCTCCCGTACCCCGTACAGCGACAGACGTTACCCTTCAGCGCGCGCCGGATCTCCGCCCGCGAGGGGGCGGGGTTCTCGTCGAGCAACTGGTGGGTCGTCGCGAGCATGCCCGGCGTGCAGTACCCGCACTGCAGGCCGTGTTCGTCGTGGAACGCCCGCTGGACGGGGTCGAGCCCGTCGTCGGCGTAGCCGGCGGCGGTCGTCACTTCGCTCCCGTCGGCCTGAACCGCGAGGACGGTACAGGACTTGACCGCGTCGCCGTCCATCTCGACCGTGCAGGCGCCGCACTTGCCGCTCTCGCAACCGACGTTCGGCGCCGTGTAGCCCAGTTCGTCCCGCAGCGCGTGGACCAGCAGCGTCCGCGACTCGACGGTCAGGGCCTCGGTCGTTCCGTCTACCGTCAGAGAGATGTCGTGTGTCGACATGAGGGGAGTGATCGCTTGTCCCGACAACGGCGGCGAGCGGGTAAAGTGTTGGTCCCCGGTGTCGTTCGACACCGCCTCCGCCTCGCTCCGCCCCCGACCGCTCACTCCCCCGTCTTCAGGATCCCGACGTAGTCCCCGCCCGCCGGGTCGAGCCCCTCCTCCGGCTCGATGGTGTCGACGAGGGTCCACGGCGTCTCGCTCGCCAGTTCGGCCATCGTGTCGGGGGCGGCCATGAGGTAGTCGAACCACGGCGTCGCGAGGCGCTCGTGGCGGACGCGCATCCGGAGCGCACCCGGGAGCCGACCGCGTTCGCGGTTGTACTCGTGGTAGGCCAGGTGGGCCTCGTCGTCGGTCGCGACCGGGTCGCGGCTCTGGGCGACGAGCGTCGCGTCGTCGGTGGCTACCGCCGCCAGCCCGCGCAGTCGCTCGGGCGCCGTCTCGGCGGTCCCGACGAGGCCGAAGTTGTTGCCGAGCATCAGTATCGTGTCGAAGGTCCCGGGGTCGAACGCCTCGGCCACGTCCGCCACGTCGACCACACGCGCGTCCTCGACGCCGCGCTCGCGGGCCACTTCGACGGCGTCCGGTGACACGTCGATCGCGGTCACGTCGTGGCCCCGCTCTTGCAGGGCCAGCGCCGCGCGGCCCGCGCCACAGCCCACGTCGAGGACGCGCCCCTCGACGCGGTCGATCGCCCGCCGGTCGGGCTCGGGCCACTCCTCGTAGCCGCCGAAGTAGAACTCGCCGCCGGCGCTGACCCCGATCCAGCCGTCGTCCCGCTCGATCACCTCGCGGCCCTCGCCGGTCTCTTGGTAGCTCCGGAGCATCGCGCCGAGGGCGTCGCCCGTCGCCGGCGTCGCCCCACTGCTCGACTCGCTGTCGTTCATACGGTCCGATCGACTCCCCGGAAAATGAGTGACGGGGGTGGTGTGGTGATGTGTATCACATTCGTTGACGCGGGCGATACCGCCGCGAGGGAAACAGTAAGGGCGGGGCGGTCCTCGAGGTGAGACATGTACCTCGGAGACCGGACCTGGCCGGAACTGAGCGAGTACTTCGCCGAAGAGTCGCTGGCGCTCGTGCCCCTGGGATCGACCGAGCAGCACGGTCCGCACCTCCCCGAATCGACCGACCACCGCATCGCCGAGGCGCTCGCCCGCGAGGCCGCCGAGCGGACGGGGTATCTCTGCACGCCCACGATCAACGTCGGCGTCAGCCCGCACCACCGCCAGTTCAACGGCACGATGTGGGTCGAACCCGGCGTCTTCCGCGACTACGTCGAGTCGCTCACCCGGAATCTCACCTATCACGGCGTCGACCGCGTGGTCTTCGTCAACGCCCACGGCGGCAACGTCCAGCATCTCCGCGAGGTAGGTCGCCGGGTCCGCGACGACGAGGTCGCCTACGCCGTCGAGTGGATGTGGAACGAGTCCATCCCCGAGTTGGTCGACGACCTGTTCGAGTACAACGGCCCCCACGGCGGCCCCAAGGAGACCGCCATGATGCTCCACATCGACGACGAATTGGTCCGGGAGGACCAGTTCGAGCGCGCCCGCGACGAGGGGGTCCGCGACGTGGCGAACTTCGAGGGCCTGCGCACACACGGCGCCCGCACCTTCTACGACGCCATCGACAACACCGAGAGCGGCGTGCTCGGCGACCAGACCGACGCGACCAGAGAGAAGGGCGAACAGCTGTTCGAGGCCGCCAGCGACCAGTTGGTGAAACTCGCCGAGTGGCTCGACGACCAACCGTACGAGGAGCTGATGCCCCGCGACCACGTCTGATCCGTCCGGATAGAAAGAGACAGGTGGGACCGTTCCGATCGACCGCGTATGAGCGACGACGACTTCGAAACTGAACTGGCCGACGCGTTCGAAGACGAGTTCGACGCCGACGAAACGACCGCCGCGACGGCCGCGGAAAACGCCGCTGCCTTCCGCGACGACTTCGACGAGGACCTGACCGTCGAGGACGTGCTCGACCGCGTCGAGTCCCACGCCGGCGACTTCGAACACCGCTTCGACTACGCGATCGGCGATCTAGCGTCGGCAAACGACGACTGCACCGACTCCCGCGAGTACCGCATCGCCGGCTACGACCCGATGGCCGCCGAGCCGAATCAGGGCTTCTGAGGGTCGGTTCGGCTCCTTCTCCGGCTACTCCACGGCGTCCAGCCGCCGCTCCATCGCCGCTAGGTACTCCGCCGCGGCCGCGGCGTCGTCGTCGTCGCCGGCGTCGAGCAGGTCGACCACCCGCTCGCAGCCGTGGCGGAGTTCTCGCTTGAACTCGCCGTCGGGGAGCTTGTTCCGGACGACCGCGGCGGCGCTCGTCACGCTCTCGCGTGCGGTGGTAACGTCGTCGTCGGCGAGCGCGCGGCGGCCTTCGGCGAACAACTGCGAGAGCACCGTTCGCACGTCCGTCGGCAGGTCCTCCACGCCCGTACGTTCGCGGTCGGCGGCAAGTGTCTTTGGGGGTCAGAACGAATCCACCGAGTCGAGTTGCAACTGCGCATCCATCGGCTCGCCGTTCACCCGAAACGGCTCACCGTCGTCTCCAGTGAGGTCGTACGTTCCGGTTGCGAGTTCTCCGGTTCCGTCGCCGGTGGCCGCGTCACGGCGGATCGAGTAGGTCGATCCGACCGATTCTCCCGGCCGTAGTCCCGTCGTGAAACCGACCCGATTCACCAGACCGATGCTGTAACCCTCCGTCTCGACCCCGTCTGACCGCTCGTACGCCTCGTTCCAGAGCGTGATACTGTTCGCCGTGTCGACTGCCTCCGCGACGAGAATCCCGAACGGTGCCGGCGGTCCCGCCGTGACCCCGACCGGTTCGTCTCCCGTGTTCTCAACCGTCAGGTGGAGGACGGCGATCACGCTCTCGGCGTCCGGATACTCGACATCGAAGACCATCGAATACCCCTCCGATTCACCTCCGGTCGCAACGCCGACCGTATACTCTCGCTGGCTCGTCCGTGTCTCTCCCGGTGCAGCCGCACAGCCGCCGAGCGATACGGCCACCGCGGCGAGCAGTTCCCGTCTCTGCATCGAGCCTCACGACTCGATGAACGGATAAGTGTCTTCCCGTTGTCTATTTTCCCCGAATAACTCCGTCTCGCAGAAGCGGGCGCGGTGGGACTCGGACTCGATGGCGAGACTCGCTTCGCTCACGAGTCGCTTCACTCCCCGTTCGCTGTCGTGGTCTCCCTCCGGTCAACCACGCACCGCTCGTCTCGCGTAGTTCGAATCCACTGGCCGCTTCGCTCGTCGCGTTCGCTCCTCGCAGAAGCGGGCGCGGTGGGATTCTCACCCGATGCCAGCCCTCACTTCGTTCGGGCTGCCGCGGTTCGAATCCCCTGCGCGCCGGTTCGGTCGTCGCTGAACTCCTCCCTGCACGGGCGCGGTGGGATTCGAACCCACGACCGTCGGATTAGAAGTCCGACGCTCTATCCGGACTGAGCTACGCGCCCCGTGGTTCGGATTGGACGGGCGCGCGTAAAAAGCGGCCCGGGTTCCGACGCGGCCGCCGCACGCACCGAGCAACCGGCCCTCTTTTGGTCGCCGGGCGTTCAGACCCTTTCAATGAGCGCACACCTGGCCCTCGACGAGCCCGAGCCCGGCGTCGCCGACGACGGCGTCTGGCTCACCTGTATCGAGTGCGGCGAGACGTTCGCCCCCTTCGACGCCGTCCGCTACACCTGCGACGACTGCGACGGCCTGCTGGAAGTCCGCTACGCCGACCTCCCGACGTGGGACGACTTCGGCGCCGGCGGCTCGCCCGAGAGCGGCCCCTACGGCGTCTGGCGCTACTCGGCCGCCCTGCCCTTCGAGGAGGGCGTCTCCCTGCCCGAGGGCGGCACGCCGCTGCACCACGTTCCGCGTATCGAGGAGGAGGTCGGCGTGAACAACCTCCGGATCAAACACGAGGGGATGAACCCCACCGGGAGCTTCAAGGACCGCGGGATGACCGTCGGCGTCCGCGTGGCGAAGGCGGTCGGCGTCGACCGCCTCGCCTGCGCCTCCACCGGCAACACCTCGGCCGCTCTCGCCGCGTACGGCGCCCGCGGCGGGATGGAGACGCTCGTGCTCCTGCCCGCCGGGAAGGTCGCCGCCGGGAAGGTCGCCCAGGCGAGCCTCCACGGCGCTCGCATCCTCGAAGTCGACGGCAACTTCGACTCCTGTCTCGACATCGTGCAGGATCTCGCCGCCCGCGGCGAGGCGTACCTGCTCAACTCCCTGAACCCCTTCCGCCTGGAGGGCCAGAAGACGATCGGCCTGGAGATCATGGAGCGGTTCCACGCCGACGAGGGGACCTATCCCGACCGGATCGTCCTGCCCGTCGGCAACGCCGGCAACACCGCGGCGCTGTACAAGTGCTTCCGCGAGCTCCGGAAAGCGGGCGCCATCGACGAGTCCGACGTACCGAAACTCACGGGCGTCCAGGCCGAGGGCTCCGCGCCGATGGTCGAAGCCGTCGAGGAGGGCAACGACGAGGTCCGCCGCTGGGAGGAGGTCGAGACCCGTGCGACCGCCATCCGCATCGGCAACCCCGTCAACGCCCCCAAGGCGCTGCCGGGCATCCGCGAGACGGGCGGCACCGCCGTCGCCGTCTCCGACGAGGCGATCACGACGGCCCAGCGCGACCTCGCCGAGGAGGGCGTCGGCGTCGAACCCGCCTCCGCCGCCTCGCTGGCCGGCCTCCGCAAGCTCCGCGAGTCCGGCGAGATCGGGGCCGACGAGGACGTTGTCTGCCTGACGACCGGCCACCTGCTCAAGGACCCCGACGCCGCCTACGAGGCCGGCGGCGACCCCGAACCCGTGCCCAACGACACCGAGGCCGTCCTCGACCACCTCGCCGAGTGACCGGCGGTCGACGCCGCCGCTCGCCGGCGTGTCGACGCGCCGACGCGCGACGAGTGGCGTGAAACCGCGGGATCGGGACGAGCGAATCGGCTCGTCAGACGCGCGTCGTGTGTCCGTCTGCCTCGTCTTTTTCCGCGAGCGACGCCTCGGTTCGGAGGCATGGCCGCGAACGCCGACCCATCAGAACAGGGGGACACCAGCCCATGCATCGACCGCCAGTCGGCGGGCGAGTCGAGCGGCCGTTCGATGACCGATACCGGACCGACCGGCTTCGACGCCCTCCGGAGCGACCACCGACCGGAGACGTTCTATCTGACGAAGATCGCGCTGCTGGAGGCCAGAGTCGCGACGCTCGAGGCGGAACTCGAATCGTGCGACGCGGACCTCCGGCACGTCGTCGACCGCTACGAACGCGTCCTCCAGGGACGCGACGCCTGCCGCGACGAACCACTCGTCGCAGACGAGTTCGACATCGAACCCAGCGACCCCGCGGACGCCGACCGCACCGCCGGAGACGGACCGAGCGCCGGGCGCGACGGCGAGCGCTCGCCCGGTCCGCTCGACCGGCTCCGGGGACTGCTGGACTAGTCGGGACCGTCGCGCGGGGAGGACCTCCGTTTTCGGAACCGTCCAGAAGAGACCGAAAGCGACAGCTGCGCCGGTTACTGCCCGTTGAGCGAGATCTGCGTGATGTCGATGACGCGCTCGTCGTCGAGCAGTCGCGCGACGGTGTCGTCGGTGACGGGGTCGTCGAGGTTGTAGACGGTCAGCGCCTCGCCGCCGATGGTCTCGCGGCCGTTGAACATGCCGGCGATGTTCACGTCGGCCTCGCCGAGGACGGTGCCGATGAACCCGATGACGCCGGGGAGGTCCTCGTTGCGGGCGACGAGCATGTGGCCGTGGGGGACGGCGTCGACGCGGTAGCCGTCGATGCGGACGATGCGGGCGTCGTCGCCGGCGAACTGCGTCCCGGAGACGCTGATCGACTCCTCGCCGTCGGAGACGGTGACGGTGATCAGGCTCTGGAAGTCCTCCGCGGAGCTGGTCTTGGACTCGGTCACGTCGATGCCGCGTTCCTCCGCGATACGCTCGGCGTTGACGGCGTTGACCTGCGTCTCGACGACGTCCTCGAAGACGCCTTTCAGCGCGGTGGCGGTGACGATCTCCGTGTCGTGTTCGGCGATGTCGCCGGCGTAGGTGACCGCCACGTCGGAGACGCCGCCGTCGAACAGCTGGACGGCGATCGTGCCGGCGGTGTCGGCGAGTTCGAGGTACGGCTCGACGGCGGGGAACGCGTTCTCGTCCATCGATGGGGCGTTCAGGGCGTTGAGGACCGGCTCGCCGTTGAACGCGGCGACGATCTGGTCGGCCGTCGAGGTGGCGACGTGCTCCTGGGCGGCCTCGGTGGAGGCGCCGAGGTGGGGGGTGACGACCACGTCGTCCACGTCGAGCAAGGGGTTGTCAGGGCTGATCGGCTCGTCGGCGAAGACGTCGATGGCGGCGCCCTTGAGCAGGCCCTCCTCGACGGCCTCGGCGAGGGCCGGCTCGTCGATGATGCCGCCGCGGGCGCAGTTGACGACGTACCCGCCCTCGAGCCGAGCGAGCTGTTCCTCGCCGATCATGTTCTCCGTCTCGTCGGTCAGCGGGGTGTGGATCGTGATGAAGTCGGCGCGGTCGAGACACTCCTCCAGAGAGTCGACGAGTTCGGCGCCGAACCGGTCGGCGCGCTCCTGACTGATGTAGGGGTCGTAGGTGACGAGGTCCATGCCCAGCGCGTCGAGGCGGCGGGCGACCTCCTGGCCGACGCGGCCGAAGCCGACGACGCCCAGCGTCTTCTCGTTGAGCTCGGTCCCGAGGAAGTCGCCCTTGGCCCACTCGCCGTCGCGCAGGCGGTTGTGCGCCTGCGGGATGGAACGGGCGGTGGCAAAGGCCATCGCGACGGAGTGTTCGGCGGCGGCGCGGACGTTGCCCTGCGGGGCGTTGGCGACGATGACGCCGTGGTCGGTGGCGGCCTCGATGTCGATGTTGTCGACGCCGATGCCGGCGCGGCCGACGATCTGGAGGGTCGGCGCGGCGGCGAACACCTCGGCGGTGACCTCCGTTCCCGAGCGGACGACCATCGCGTCGGCGTCGGCGACGGCGTTCAACAGCGCCTCTCCCTCGACATCGTACGCTGTCTCGACGTCGTGGCCCGCCTCGCGCAGCCGGTCCAGACCCGCGTCCGCGATCGGGTCCGTGACGAGTACCTTCATGCGGGTGGGATCCGCTCGCCGGGGTATAACGCTTGTTTTCTCCGGACGCGGCCGAGGACACTATCGACAGTGTCGACACAGTTGCGACGAGGGAAACCGTCGCTCGCAGCTACGGGCGGTCACAGTCACGGACGGCGAGAATCGGTCAGCGGAGCGTCGGCCGGACTCGGCGACCCGGCCGAAACCGGATCAGACGGGAGTTGTCCTCACCGCCACTCCGGGAGGGTGGCGGCGTCGGCGAGCGGCGCTGTAAGGTATGCGTCGTCACTGCTGATATCGGCGATTACGAGCGTCTCGGTGGGGCCCTCCTCGACGGAGGCCATGACTTCGGCGTTCGTTTCCACCTCGGCTTCAGCGACCATATCCGGCGCCATGTGTGACAACATGTAGCAACCACCTATATACCTGTCGGAACGATTCTCACGGATTGAAAACCCGGTGTCAGACGCCCGTCAGACGTCCGAACGACGCGGTGTCGGCGCCCGCAAAAACTGCCGATATTTTTCAGTGCGGGGGCTGGAGTAGGGTGCGCTAGCTCGGGTTCCGAGCGTCCGCGCGGACCGAGATCCGGGGAGTCGCGGCGTAGAGAGGCGATACGGTGTGACGCCGGTATCGGACTCAGCCTTCGATCGAGCGGCCGATCTCGGCGATCCGGTCGGCGCCCGCCGCCACGAACCCGCCGTGATAGCAGAGGGTGCCGTCGACGGCCAGACTCGCCAGTCGTGCGACCGACTGACCCGCCTCGGCCATATCGAGCGTGAAGTGTTCGCTGGGGCCCTGTAGCGCCTCGTCGGTGGCCGTCAGCGCGTCGGCGGCCAACAGCAGTCGCTCGTCGGGGAGATGCAGCGAGACGTGCCCCGGCGTGTGGCCGGGCGTGTAGACCACCCGCATCGGGCCCGCGGCCGTCCGGAACGTCTCATCGCCGACGAGTTCCACGTCGACCGGTGTCGGAGGATAGCGCTCCCCGTCGCCCTTGATCGGCTCCTCTCGGCCGTCGACGTACGGCGCGCAGGCCTCGTGGGCGAACACGACCGCGTCGGTCTTCTTTCGTACGCTCGCGAGCGCGCCCGCGTGGTCGCCGTCGTGATGCGTTATCAGCACCGCCCACACGTCCGCCCACTCGAAGCCGGCCGCCTCGACCTCCGCACCGAGCGCCTCGGCCTGTCCCGGGAGCCCCACGTCGATCAGCAGCAGGCCGCGCTCGGTCTCGACGGCCGCCGGGTGGAACGCTCGCTCGCCGTCGCCGGTTTCGATCGCCTCGGTGAACGCGTAGACACCGTCGGTAAGTTCCTCCATACGCCGGCTTGGGAGGCGAGCGACAAAGTACGCCGGGCCGCGGGAGCCGGAGAGATTTTACTGGTCGCCGCCATATCACCCCGCATGGACGACGACGCCCTCCAGGCTCGACTCCGCGGTATCGAGCGCCGACAGAACGTCATCCTCGCGCTAGTGGTCGTGCTGTATCTCGTCGCCGCCGCCGAGCTGTTCGGCTACTGGGTCACCACCGTGGTCGCGACCGCGCTCGCGCTCCTCGGCGTCGCGTACGTCGTCGTCAGTCGCAGACGGCGACGTGACGCGGTCGGAACGTGACGCCGGCTCCCGCTCCCGGCGGCGTCCGGCCACGACCGACGCATCTTTGTCGAGCGGGCCGTAGGCCCGCCCATGCGGTACGTGACGCTGTTGGTGAGTCCGAGCGACGGGCAGGGCTTTCACCCCGTCGGCGAACGGATCGCCCGCGACCCCGACGTGACGGGTGAGGCGATCCACCGGATGAACGACCTGGGTGACGGGACGGTGGCGCTGCTGACTGAGCTCTCGGGCGACGTCGACCGTTACCGGGCGATCATGAGCGACACGCCCGAGGTCCGTGAGTTCACCGTCGCCGTCGACGACGAGGGCCACGGGTGGGCCTACTCCCGGACCGAGACCAACGATCTGGTCGAGTACATGCTCGCACGCGGCCGCGAGCTGGAGCTCGTCCGGGACATGCCGATCGAACTCACCGACCGGGGCGGCCAGCGGGTGACGCTGATCGGCACCGAGGCGGCGTTCGCCAGCGCCGCCGAGTTCGACGAGCCGCCGGGCTACGAGATCACGATCGAGAAGACCGGCGAGTACCACCCCGAAGGCGGCCGCCTGCTCGACGCCCTGACGAGCCGCCAGCGCGAGGTGCTGGAGGCGGCGGTCGCCGTCGGCTACTACGAGGCCCCGCGCGAGGCGACCCACGAGGACGTGGCCGAGGCCACCGGCTGCTCGCCCGCCACCGCCGGCGAACACCTCCAGAAGATAGAGCGAGCCGTCTTCTCCACGCTGGTGGAGTAGGGTCGGACGACTACCCCTCGAACCCGTCTTCGAACCGGAACGTGCCGTTGCGCTGGACGACCTCGCCGTCGACCTCGATGTACGACTCCTCGCTCATGTCGACGATCATGTCGACGTGGACTGCCGAGTCGTTCTGCTCGTTGCCCTCGCCGACGGTGTCGTCGTAGGCCCGTCCGACCGCCATGTGGACGGTGTCACCCATCTTCTCGTCGAACAGCATGTTGTAGGTGAACTCGTCGATGGCGCGGTTCATCCCGATACCGAGTTCGCCTAGGCGGTTCGAGCCGTCGTCGGTCTCCAGGACGTTCGTCAGCACGTCTTCGTTTTTCGCTGCGGCGTGTTCGACGACCGCACCGTTCTCGAACTTGCAGTACACGTCGGTGACCTCGCGACCTTGGTGGTAGAGCGGCTTGTCGAAGTAGACCTCGCCCTCGACGCTGTCGGGGACGGGCGCGGTGAACACCTCGCCGCCGGGGAGGTTGCGCTCGCCGTAGTCGTTCAGGGTGGGGTTGCCGGCGACGCTCATCGTCACGTCCGTCGAGTCCCCGGAGACGATCCGCACCTCCTCGGCGTCGTCCATGACCTCTACCATCTGGGCCTGGAATTCCCGTTGCTCGTCCCAGTCGCGGAGGATGGCGTCCCAGACGTAGTTCTCGTACCCCTCGGTGCTCTGCTGGGCCAGTTGGGCGTTGGCGGGCGCGGGGTACTGGGTGAGACACCAGCGCGTCGAGAGGCGTTCGGCCAGCAGCGGCTGGATAGCCGCCTCGTAGGCCGTCGAGGTCTCCGGGTCGACGTCGCTGGTCTGGGTGACGTTGTCGCTGCCGCGGATCACGATGTACACGTCCATCTCCTCGTACAGCGCCATCTGATGATCGGGCAGCTCGAAGTCGCCGTCGTGGTTGCGCAGGAAGGCTCGCCGGAAGCGCTTGCCCATGCGGTCCTGGATCACGAGCGGGTGAGCGCCGCGGTCGGCGATGATCTCGTGCAGTGCCGTCACCAGGTCCCCGGCCTTGGGGTGGGCGTCGACGACGACCTGGTCGCCCTCCTGCAGGTCGACGGAGTGGTCACAGATGATCTCGGCGTGTTCGCGAACGCGCGCATCCATGCGAGTGTCGTCGGGCGGGCGCGTGAAACCGGTTTCGTCGCGCCGTCAGGCAGGCCGAGGTTTTATTACTGTTTGTCGGACATGACAGAGTATGAGCCATAGCCGGACACCTGTCGGCCGCCTGGGTGTCGACCCGCGTGCGCTCGTCGTCGAGCTGGTCGTTGCGGTCGGGATGCTCCTCGCGCTCGGAGCGTACGTCAACCTGGCCGACGCCGTCGTCGGGCCGGCCAAAGACGTCGTCGACGCCTCGACCGGGATCGACCGACACCTGGCCGGGTCGGTCGTCCGGGGGGCGATCGTGCTGGCCGGGCTGGGGGGGCTGGCCGCCGTCGCCGCCTCGGCACGGGATCTGAAGTTCCCTCTGTCGGTCCCCGAGCGTGACGCCGCGGGGCTGGTCGCGGTCGCGACGCTCGGCGCGGTCGTCCTCGCGGTGGTCCCGGTCGTTCCCGCCGCCATCGGGTACGGACTCACGGCCGAGAACGTCGCGGCGGCGGTGACGGGGCTCCCCGCCGACCTGTTCGACCGGACGCTGATCTTCCTCGGCGTTTTCGTCGCCGGGATGGCCGTGCTGTATCACGGGCTGGTGCAGGGCCTCGCCCGTCGGACCGTCGGCCGCGAGCGGGAGATCGCGGCGACGACGCTGCTGAGCGCGTACTTCGTGACGCCGCAGTTCGGCCCCTCGTTCGGCGGTCTCCGAGGCGGGCCGTGGCTGACTACCTCCGCCGACGGCGGCGCCGTCGCGGTGCTCGTCGTCGTCACGGCCGTCGTCGTCGTCTACGCCAACGAACGAATCGACGACCGGCGCGTCCGCGCGGTGTCAGCCGCGCCGCTCCTCCTGGCGGTCGGAGTCGCGGCGGTCACCCTCTGGCAAGGGATCGAATGGCCGTGGGAGGCCCTCTCGGTTGCCACCCGGGTGGCGCTCGTCGGTGTCGCGGCGTACGCCTACGCCGACACCGAGTCGCTGCTCGCCCCGGCGCTCGTGTACGGGACCTACGGGCTCGTGGGCCTCGTCGTCCAGTCGGCCGCCCTCTACGCGATCATCGGCGCCTGACCGCCGTTCTCACTCTCCGGTCGCTCGCCACCGCTCGGCCAGGTCGACGACGAACGCGGCGTACTCCGCCGTCGCTCGTTCCCACGTCTCGTCGCCCGATTCGCAAGCCGACTCCAGCCGGTCGAGCCGCTCGGCGTCGTATCGCGAGGCCAGACACATCGCCTGAAAGACCGGCGACGCCGCGGGATCGCCGCCCGAGTCACCGGTGACCCGCTCGCGGATCGTCGCTTCGTCCATCGCGAGCGAGACGCCCGAGCCCGGGATCGACTTGGCCATCTTCGGCGTCCCGCCGAACCCGGGGAGCATCCGGGTGTACAGCCCCGCAACGCTGCCCTCGACCGGTGCGGCGTCGCGGAACCGCCGCGTCGTCCGCGTCAGGTGATGTTCGTCGATCCCGAACTGGAGGACCAACTGCTCGTAGTCGCCGGCGTACAGCGGGTGCAGGAAGTCGACACCGTGGAGAACGGCGCTGTGGGCGTCGGCGGCGTCGGAGGCCGGGCCAGAGCGGTCGAGCGTCGTCCCACCCCCCGCGTCATCGTACGCCTCGCGGACGGCTCGCTCCCACTCGGTCGGCGACGGGACAGCGTCCGCCGAGTCGTCGTCGTCGTCTCCTTCGCTCCACGCCTCGGGGTCGTAGTACGGCGCCAGCAACTGCGCCGTCCGCATCACGCCGGTCGCCTCGCTCTGCGTGCGGAGCCGTCCCCGCTCCGGATCGAACCCCAGGTCGAGCGCGAACGCGCGGTAGCGCTCGGCGAGCGATCGTACCCGGTCCAGCGGCGCGCCGCCGTGATACGGCTCCAGGTCGGCGAGCACGAACTGCACGTCCAGGCCCGCCTCCTGGAGCGCGACCGCGGTCAGTAGCTGACCGACGGTACCCAGATGTGGCGGGCCGGTCATCCCGACGCCGGTCGCGACCAGCGTCTGACGCTCGTCGGTCCGGGCAGCCACGCCGGGGTCGTCGACGGCGACGAACCGTCGCCGCTCGGCGGCCGGTACCGGCCCGACGGCCCCGTCGACCGGTTCGCAGTCGGTGCGCTCACGGACGGCCTCGTAGTGATCGGGCAGCGAACTCACGTCCGGAACACGTCGTCGAGGGATAAAGTGATACTTTGTAACGAGGTACCAAACAGCACTCACCGCTTGGTCGTACCGCGCCGGTCGCGTCCCGATCCGGTGACGGCGCAGGGTCGATAACCCGCGCCTACCGGGGGTTGGGAGGGTATAACGAAATAGGGGAGTCCCGCTACCGGAGAGCGTGCTATGACCGACCGACCACTGCGGAACACGAGACGGACCTTCCTCGCGTCGAGCGCGCTGGGGGCGCTCTCGGCGGTTGCAACGGGCGCAACTGCGGCCGCAACGGGCGAAACTGTCGAGCCGACGGCGACGGTCGAGTGCTCGACTGTCAGCGTCGACGACTGGGGGGACGCCGTCGGCGCGCGCGCGGTGTTCGAAGACGGGAGTTTCGTCGACGTGGCGGAGGGCGCGCCCGGGACCTTCGGCGCGCCCGGTCGCGTGATCGAATCGGTCACGTTCGCGGGCTTCGACGGCAACGAGTGGACGATGACGACCGACGCGACCGACTGCGACCCCGGCGAGAAATCGGTCACGTTCACCGACTCGCGGGCGACCGTCCGGCCGGGGCAGTTCCTGGAGATGGACACGTATCCCGGGCGACTGATCTCACAGGTCGACCTGCACTTCGTCGACGGGACGAGCCAGGAGCAGGTCCACCTCGACGGCCCGCAGTCGCCCGACGGGATCACCGGCGTCTACCGGGGGACCGGCGAGCACGCGGGCAAGGTCGTCGAGGCCATCGAGATCTTCCACGACCTCGGGTACGTGACCCACTACGTCCGCAACCCCGCGGCGGACAAGTGCCTGCTCGGCAAGGAGACTCCCCAGGAGCGCCTCGTCGAGGTGACGGGCGCGAGCGAGGGCGCCGTCGACTACGAGTTCACCGTCGACGGGCCGGTCCGCGCCGTGACGCTCTCGGGTCGCCGCGGCGCCTCGCCCGGCGGCAACGACGCCGTCTCGACGAGCGGCGACACGACGACCGTCACCGGGTCGACGGGGAACCCCGGCTACAGCGACGTGTACGCCGTCGGCGGCCCGATCACCGACTTCTCCCAGACCGGCGGCAGCGGCGACTACGTCCTCCGGGAGGCCGAGTGGCGGATCGTCTTGGACACCGCGCCCGCGACCGACCTGCTCGCCGTCGTCGCGACCGAGGCGGGGGAGGTGTCCTACGAGTTCACCGTCGACGGTGCCGTCCGCAAGGTCACCAACGCCGGCCCGAAGCGCTCGGCCGCCGGCAACGACGAGGTCACCGAGAACGGCGACGGCACCGTCACCGTCAGCGGCTTCACCGGCAACACCGGCTACGGCGACACCTACGCCGTCACCGGCGACGTGACCGACTTCACTCGGACCGGGGGCGACGCGGCTGTCAGAATCGACTACAACGGCCACGAGCGCACGCCCGAAGAACTCGTCTCCGACCACTGACGGCGACCGCCTTCGACCGGCCGACCGGCGGACACTCGACCAGCTATTTCCCTGCCGACTCCGTACCCGCCGCCGTGATCGACCTTCGCAGCGACACCGTCACGAAACCCGACGAGGCGATGCGGACGGCCGCCCGCGACGCCGAGGTCGGCGACGACGTGTACAGCGAGGACCCGACGGTCAACGAGCTAGAGGCCCGCGTCGCGGACGTGCTGGGCTTCGACGACGCCCTGCTGGTCCCCTCGGGGACGATGGGCAACCAGGTCGCCGTCCGCACGCACACCGAGCGCGGCCAGGAGGCGATCCTCGAACGCGAGAGCCACGTCTACAAGTGGGAACTCGGCGGCGTCGCCCAGCACTCGGGCGTCCAGCCCCGTCCCGTCGACGGCGACGACCGCGGCGTCGTCGCTCCGGAGCAGGTCGGCGCGGCGTACGTCGAGGCCGACGACCACCGCCCCGGCACCGGGCTGCTCGCGCTGGAGAACACTCACAACAGCAAGGGCGGCACCGCCATCGCACCCGAGGCCGTCGACGCGGCGGCCGCGGCCGCCCACGAGCGAGACGTGCCAGTCCACCTCGACGGCGCGCGACTGTTCAACGCCGCCGCCGCGCTCGGGGTGCCGGCCGAGCGACTCGCCCGTGAGGTCGACTCGGCGATGGTCTGTCTCTCGAAGGGGCTGGGCGCGCCAGTCGGCTCCGTGCTGGCGGGCTCGGAGGGGTTCGTCGAGCGCGCCCGTCGCCACCGCAAGCTCATGGGCGGCGGGATGCGCCAGGCCGGGATGCTCGCCGCTCCCGGGCTCCGGGCGCTGGACAACCGCGACCGCCTCGCCGAAGACCACGAGCGCGCACGTCGACTCGCCGCCGGACTGGACGAGATTCGCGGGCTCACCGCGACCGAACCGGAGACGAACATCGCCGTCGCGGAGACGGACGAGCCGGCCGAGACGGTGGTCGCCGCCTGCGAGCGCGAGGGCGTCGGCTGCGTGGCCTTCGGCGAGTACCGCGTTCGGTTCTGTACGCACTGGGACGTCGACGACGAGGATATCGACGCGGCGCTGTCGGCTGTGGAGCGAGCCGTCGACTGAGCGTCGGGACCGTCACTGACGGCCCTGGTTCATCCCCTCTTTGAACCCCTGAGCGGTACGGCGGAGGAACAGGTAGACGAGGAAGACGAACCCCAGGAGGATCGCGACGATCGCCACGAGGACGGGGTCCTCGAAGAACCAGGACACCAGGTCACCGATCTGCATGCGCCGGCCTACCGCGCCGCCGGGCAAAGAGGTTTCGGCACGGCCATAGACCTCTCCGGGAGCGTCCGCCGACCGACCCGCTCGCCGGTCGCAACGGTCGGACGAGCGGCCGAACCGCGACGAACGGTACCTCTCTCGCCTGTCAGGTGATAAGACTGATACTGCAGGGGTACAAAACGCGACCTGAGATGTCGCTGCTGCCCTCCAAACCCGATACCACCGCGGCCGAGGACGCGGAGCCGCGGGTAGTCGGCGTCGAGAGCGACGACGCCGACGACCTCCTCTCTGCCCTCTCCTCGGAGACCGCCCGTCGCCTCCTCGGCGAACTCCACGAGTCCCCCGCACCCCCGGCGGAGCTCGCCGAACGCGTCGACACCTCGTTGCAGAACGCACAGTACCACCTGGAGAACCTCGAAGAGGCCGGCGCCGTCGAGGTCGTCGACACGGCCTACTCCCAGAAGGGCCGCGAGATGGACGTCTACGCCCCGGCCGACCAGCCGCTGGTCATCTTCGCCGGCGACCAGGAGAAGTCAACCAGTATCAGAACGGCCCTCTCGCGGCTGCTGGGCGCCGTCGGCCTGCTCGCCGTCGGCAGCCTCTTCGTCGAGGCGCTGACCGGCGGCGACGTCCTCCCCTCGCTGGGCGCCGGGTCCGACGCGGCCGGCGAGGGCGCCGCGGCCGCCGCCCACACGCCCACGCCCGTCCCCGACGGGGGCGCCGTCGCCTCCACGGGCGTCGTCGAGGGGCTGGGCCCCGGCGCCTTCTTCTTCCTCGGCGGCGCCGCGGTGCTCGTGGCCGCCTTCGCCGTCTGGTACGCCCGCTCGTAGTGGCTACAGCGGGTCGGCGAGACGCTCGCTGCCCCCGGACACTGAAACGGCCGTTTGAGTTTCCGCCGGCTACTTTTCCGTCCCCGTCGAAGCGACGAATGCGCGCCGCCCCGCCGCCCTTCGACCCGCTCGGCGTCGGCCCGCCGTCACTCCCGTCCGGTGGCGGCGAGGTCGAACTCGTCGAAGACCGCCCCGTCGGGCGCCACCAGCTGACCGGTCAGGCCCTCCCCGGTCGGTTCCAGTTCCGCGTGGCCCGGACGGTGCCAGCGCGGGTCGGCGTGACTCCCCGGATTCAGGACCGTGACCGCCCCTACCCGTCGCCGCCCTGGCTCGTGGGAGTGCCCGACCACGACGACGTCCGCCCGCTCCTGGCGCCCCAGCAGCGACAGCGACGTGTCGTCGTGTTCGTGGCCGTGAACGACGACGAACCGGACTCCGTCGTGCTCGACGGTCCGCCGGGCCGGGAGCCGCTCCCGGACCGCCGGGCCGTCGTTGTTCCCGGACACCGCGACGAACTCGCCGCACTCGGCACCCGCTTCGGTCTCGAACGCGTCGAGCACCGCCGCCGTCGTGAAGTCGCCGGCGTGGATCACCAGCTCGGCCTCGCGGACCGCCTCCAGCGTTCGGCCTTCGAGTCGATGTCCGTCCGTTCCGTGGGTGTCCGAGACGACCGTGATCATGGCGCCGAGTTCGGCCCCGCGGGCAAAGACCTGCTCGGCTGCGCACCGACCGCGGGAGCGGATTTCCGCCCCGGCCGCCGGAACCCAAGGATTTTGACGGGTCCGGGAGTGTCCCGGACAATGGCAGAGAGCAAGTCGGTCGTGATGGCGGCGTTGTTCGCCAACGGTGCCATCGCGATCATGAAGTTCGTCGGGTTCCTGTTGACCGGGAGCGCCGCGATGCTCTCGGAGACCTACCACTCTATCTCCGACACCGGCAACCAGGTGTTCCTGCTGATCGGGCTCCGCTACGGCGACCGCGCGGCCGACCGACGCCACCCCTTCGGCTACGGTAAGGCCCAGTTCTTCTACTCCTTTCTCGTCTCCGTGTTCCTGTTCGGCATCGCCGGCTGGGAGTCCGCCAAGCACGGCTTCAACGCGCTGACCGCCCACGGCGGCGGCGGCCACGGGGGCGGCGGCGAAGCCATCGAGTTCCTCTTTTTCTCCTTCCAGCCGCCCGGCTTCGACCCGGTCCTCGTCAACTACGGGGTGTTGCTGGCCGCCATCGTCTTCGAGGGCTGGGCGTTCAAGAAGGCCTACGCGGGCATGAAGGCCCAGATCGAGGAGAACGACTGGTCGGGCTTTCGCGAGGCGTTCCGCAAGACCAGCGACGTGACCACCCTCACGGCGCTGACCGAGGACACCATCGCGCTGGTGGGCCTCGTACTCGCGCTGGCGGGGATCGTCCTCGAACAGGTGACCGGCAACGCCGTCTACGACGCCATCGCCGCCCTGCTCATCGGGATCATGCTGATGGGCTTCGCCCTCGCGCTCGCCTGGGAGAACAAGCGGCTCATCCTCGGTGAGAGCCTCCCCGCCGACGAGGAGCGCGAACTCCGCGCGATCGTCGACGGACGCGAGGAGGTCTCCCGGATCGTCGACTTCCGCACCGTCTATTTCGGCCCCGAGCGCATCGTCGTCTCGGCGGACGTGGAGTTCCATCCCGGGTCCAAAGGCGCCGAGATCGACGCGATCATCACCGAGATCGAAGCGGAGATGCAGTCGGTCAACGCCAGCGTCCGCAAGGTGTACCTCGAACCCGAAGTGTGATCGACGGACCACTTCCGCCGCGGTTGGGCTAGGGCTTTTATCCGGGCGCGCAAACAGATGCCCACAGTGGCGAGTGCGTCAGACCCGGACCCGGACTACCTGCGCTTTTTCCCCTACGACCAGCCCTACGACCATCAGACCGAGGCGATGGGCACCATCTACGACGCGCTCGACGAGAAGCGAAACGTCCTCTTCGAGGGGGCGACGGGGACGGGCAAGACGCTCTCCGCGCTCGCGCCCGCCCTGGAGTACGCCCGCGAGACGAACAAGACCGTGGTCATCACGACCAACGTCCACCAGCAGATGCGCCAGTTCGTCCGCGAGGCCGCGGCGATCACCGACCAGGAACCGATCCGCGCCGTCGTCTTCCAGGGCAAGGCCTCGATGTGTCACATCGACGTGGGCTACGAGGAGTGCCAGGCGCTCCGGGACACCACCCGGGAACTGGTCGACGCCGAGGAGAACCGTGCGGAGCTGGAGGAACAGCAGCGCGCGTTGCTGGAGGAGAGCCGGGACGGCAGCGCCGAGGCCGCGGACGCCCGTGGCGCGGTGATGGACGAACTCGACGCCGTCGAGGCGGAGATCGAACAGTTGCAGGAGGAGCGCACCGTCTGCGACCACTACTACCGGAACCTCACGGCCGACACCGACGCCTTCTACGGCTGGCTCTACGACGACGTGCGCACGCCCGAGGACGTGTACGGCTACGCCGAACGGGAGGGTATGTGCGGCTACGAACTGCTCAAGGAGGGCATGGAGGGCGTCGATCTGGTCGTCTGCAACTACCACCACCTGCTCGACCCGATGATCCGCGAGCAGTTCTTCCGGTGGCTGGGCCGCGATCCGGAGGACGTGATCGCCGTCTTCGACGAGGCCCACAACGTCGAGGACGCCGCACGCGACCACGCGCGGCGCACCCTCACCGAGACGACGCTGGACCAGGCCGTCGAGGAACTGGAGACCGCCGAGGACCCCCGCGCCGAGGGGGCACTGAACGTCCTCGACACCTTCCGGCGGGCGCTGGTCGACGCCTACGACGAGGCCTTCGACTTCGGCGAGCGCGAGGGGGTCGAGGAAGACTGGTACGACCTCTCGATCGACAACGACGACGCCCGCGACGCCCTGACGCTCGCGTTCCTGCAGGGCTACTCCGGGCCGGGCTTCAGCGAGGAACTCGACCGGACGCTGGACCTGGCGCGAGAACTCGACCAGTCCTACGAGGAGGCCTACAAGAACGGCGAGACGACCACGCGCCAGGAGTGCCAGACCCTGCAGGCCGCGACGTTCGTCGAGGCGTGGCTCGACGAGTCCGCCGCCGAGGGGCAGTACCCGGTCGTCAGCGTCCGCCGGGCCGAGGAGGGCGGCCCGCGGGAGGCCGGCGAGATATACGGCCGCGCGGAGCTGTACACCTGCATCCCGAGTCAGGTGACGGCGGATCTCTTCGGCGACCTGCACGCCGGTGTGCTGATGAGCGCGACGCTGCGCCCCTTCGACGTGACCGAGGACGTGCTCGGGCTTGAGGAGCCCGAGACGCTGGCCTACGGCCCCCAGTTCCCCGAGGAACGACGGCGGACCTACGCCGTCGACGGCCCCGCGCTGTTCGCCAGCAAGCGCGACGACATGCAGGTGCAGTCGACCGTCGCCGGGGCGCTGGAGGACGTGGCGCGGTTCACGCCCGGCAACACGCTCGCGTTCTTCCCGAGCTACGCCGAGGCCGAGCGCTACCACCAGCGCGTCGACACCGGCGGTGCGACCTATCTCGACCGTCCGGGGACCTCCGCGAAGGAACTGCGCGAGCGGTTCACCGACGACGACGACGCGATGCTGTTCACCTCGCTGTGGGGCACGCTCGCCGAGGGGGTGAGCTTCGACGGCGACGACGCCCGCACCGTCGCGGTCGTCGGCGTCCCCTACCCCCACCTCGACGACCGCATGGACGCCGTTCAGGAGGCCTACGACGCCGAGTTCGGCGACGACGATGCGGGGCGGGGCGGGTCGGCGAGTCGCCGTGACGACGACGAGGGCGCCGGCTGGCGCTACGCCGTCGAGATCCCGACGGTCCGCAAGACCCGGCAGGCGCTCGGCCGCGTCGTCCGCTCGCCCGAGGACTTCGGCGCCCGAATCCTGCTCGACAGGCGCTACACCGAGCGCTCGGAAGTGGAGATGGCCGACTACTCCGTCCGCACCACGTTCCCGCCCGAAGAGCGCAGCGAGATGGTCGACGTCGACCCCGGGAAGCTCAAGTTCGCGCTGCTGAACTTCTATCAGGACGTGGACGGGTACGACGGCGAGCCGCCGCGGCCGTAGGCGGTCGCGAGCGGTCCACCGCGCCGAGCGTCGGTGACGCCGAGCGGCCGCCGTCGTTCCCTCGGCTGAACTCGCAAGCGCAGGTTGCGGGTCGCCGCGGTCTGGACGCGACCTGTTCGCCGTGTAGTCCCCGGATTCCGGGCACGTAAGCCGGTCCCGACCCAACGACCCACGCCATGGTACTCGACACGGAGGAGCCCGAAACGGAACGACACGGTAACTTCACGGTCGCCGGCGTCGCCCATCAGGGGACCGACGTCGACGAGGCCGCGCTGTGGACCTCGATCGACGACTACGCGGACGACCTCGACGACGCCGCGATCGGCACCGACCGCTACGCGGTGATGTTCGACGTGGACGCCGACAGCGGGGAGTTCACCTACGTCGCCGGCCGCGAGGTCGAGGACACCAGCGACCTCTCGCCGGAGCTGACCGCCGTCGAGATCCCGCAGGCGACCTACGCGATCCTCCGGCCCGAGCACGAGTCCGTCGAGGAGATGGTCGTCGAGATCCACGAAGAGGAACTCGACGGCGACGGCGATGACGACGTCCACGCGCCCATCTTCGAGCGCTACGAGTCAGACCGCGACCCGACTACGACCGCCGACCGAGAGATCTACGTCCCCGTCCACGACGACGAGCAGTGAAGCGCGCGTCCGTCGGCGCGGCCGGCGCGCTCGTCCGACCGATGGACCGTTCGCGAACCCGATTTCCCCGACGGAGCGTCCCTCGCGGTCCTGCGGGCCGCTGTGTGGGCCCGTCCCCGTAATGAGGTGGTTGGGTAAGACCCATGCCCCCGCAGTACGAGGTGGCGGGTATGTCCGATCTCGGGGATTTCACCGACTTCGACGGCAGCGACGAGGGCGACGGCGACGAGCGCGACGATGCGAGCGCGGCGTCGGCGACGCCCGACGCCGCGACCGACGACGGCTCGGCGCCCGACTCGGCCGGCGGCGATACGTTCGACGCGGGCGACGCCGACGACGACTTCGAGCCGATGGACGTGGCGCCGGCGGGCGAGGACCACGGCGTCGGGGTCGTCTCCGCGACGGAGGGGCTGCGGATCAGCGAGGACGGCGAGGAGACGGAACTGCGAGCGTACGTCACCGTGAAGAACCGCTCGGACGTGCGCATCGGCAAGTACCTGCTCGTCCCCTACCAGGACGACGAGCGGCTGTTCTGTCGGATCACCGCCCTGGAGTACGCCCAGGAGTTCCGCGCCGACGACGCCACCGAGATCCACGCCCGCCGCGCGATGCGCCGTGGCGACATCGACGAACAGGACTTCAAGTTCGTCGCCACGCTCGACCCCGTCGCCGTCCTCTACTCGGAGGACGGCGAACTCAAGCGGCGGATGACCGACCGCGTGCCCAAACCCGAGACGGTCGTCCGCGAGGCCACCGACAAGTCGGAGATCAAGACCGGCCTCAAGATCCCCGAGGACGGCGTCTTCCTCGGCCACCTCTCGGTGGGCGGGGAGATGGTCAAGACCGCCGCTGACCCGCCGACCATCGACTACCGGCTGAAAGACGACTACGAGGACGGCGACCCGCTCGTGTTCCGCCACACGCTCGTCGCCGGCGGCACGGGGTCCGGCAAGACCCACAGCGCCAAGAACGTCCTCCGGCAGTACCTCGCCGAGGACCGCACGTACCCCGTCGAGGACGGCTCACGGGACGTGTCGCCGGGACTCGTCATGTTCGACCCCCAGGACGAGTACGCCCAGATGCACGACGACAACCCCGACCTCGATAGCGAGTTCGCTCGCCGGCTGGAGCGGGAGGGCATCGCCTACGGCGGCGTCGACGACACCATCGCTTTCGTACCGAAAGTTCAGGGGGCCTCCTACGCCACCGACGACCACCGCGCCGAGCAGGTCGAGTTCACTATCCCCTTCTCGATGGTCCGGGACAACCCCTGGCTCATCGCCGGCGCCAACCTCAACGGCAACCAGTACAACGCCCTCCAGCTGCTGCTCAACCGCTTCTCCCGCGAGTACGGGGCAGACGGCACCTACCAGCAGTTCAAGACGTTCCTCGACGACCCCGCTCTGCGGGAGGAGCTCGACGAGACCGGGCGGGTCCACGAGGCCACGTTCAACGCGGTCAAGCGCCGGGCGCTGGGCTTCGACGGCATCTTCGACCAGGACGCCCGCCCCATCACCGAGCGGGTCCACGAGTTCGTCCGCGCCGGCGGTATCTCCGTCGTCCCGACCTACCACATCAACAACTCCCGGACCACGGTGACGGTCGTCCTCGCGCTCGCCGCGCTCATCGTCGACCAGAAGCTCTCGAACGACCCCGACTACGAGCGCATCAAGAACACGCCGCTCGTCCTGGGGCTCGACGAGGCCCACAACTTCCTCTCCGAAGTGGACAGCGTCCAGGGCGAGCAGATAATCGGGAAGTTCACCGAGGCCGCCAAACAGGGCCGGAAAGAACGGCTCGGCCTCTTTCTCATCACCCAGGACCCCCAAGACATCGCCGACCCCGTCTTCAAGCAGATCAACTCGACGGTCGTCCTCAACCTCGGCGACGACGACGCCATCTCGGCGGTGAACATCCCCGCGAATCTGGAGCAGAAGGTCCCCTACATGGAGAAGGGCCAGAAGGTCGTCTACTCGCCGGACAACTCCGAGCCGGTCGAGCTGATCGGCCTCTCGCAGTGCCTGACGAACCACGAGTGAGGCGGTGACTGCGCGCGATATGCGGAGCCCGACTCACAGCGGCGTCAGCTCCGTCACCTCCGCGTCGGCCTGCTCGACCAGCGCGTCGCGGGCGTCGGGCTTGCAGGTGAGATACACCACCTGCCAGCCCGACTCGACCAGGTCGCCCAGCACCTCGGCCTGGCGTTCGAGCCGCTGTGGGTCGGCCGACACGAAGGCGTCGTCGAGCAGGAAGAAGCCGTCGCGGCCCCCCATGAGTCGGCGGCCGAGCGCGACGCGGACGGCGAGGTACAGCTGGTCGCGGGTCCCGCGAGAGAGCGCCGCTGGCGAGAGCCGCTCGCCGCTCGCCAGCTCGACGGTCAGCCGGGAGTCGTCGGTGAGGCTCACGTCGACGTAGCGGTCGTCGGTCACCCGCCGGAACACGTCGGCGGCCTCGCCGTCGGCGAACAGCGTCGTCATCTTCTCCGTCTCCGATTCGGCCAGCCGGTCGAGCACCGTCGCCGCGGCCCGCGAGACGCCGGCGTCCGTCTCGATGGCGTCGACGACCTCGCGCAAGCGGTCGGCCAGGTCCGCCAGCGCGCCGAGGTTGGCGACGCTGAGATCCAGGGGACCGCCGGTGAACTGTTCGAAGCGGACGCCGCCGGCGCGCTCGCCGAACCGCTCCAGCTGCCGGCGGTGCTCGCGAAACCGGTCCCGCAGTTCCTCCTCGCGCTCGGCGGCCGCACGGGCGCGTTCGCGGGCGTCCTCCAGCGTCTCCTCGGTGAACTCGCGGTCGGCGCCGAAGTCGATCTCCGATCGCCGGGCCTCCAGCGCGTCCTCGGCCTCGGCGACGACCTCGCTGGGCTCGTCGGCGTCGACGTCGAGCCACCGCCGCAGGACCTCGGTGTTGCCCCGGATGACCTCCGCGTGGTCGTCGTGCTCCGCGCGGTAGTCGGCGATGGCGCCGCGAACGGCGGGCGGGTCGTAGGCGTCGATGCCGACCGCCGAGGCGCGCTCGACGATCGCCTCGCGCTCGCGTTCGAGTCGGACCAGCGCGTTGCTCGCCGACCGGTCGGCCGCGAGCGCGACGAGCGCGACGACTGCGAAAGCGGCGGGACCGGCGGCGACCAGCGCCGGCTCGCGAATCCCCAGCCAGAGCGGAGCCACGCCCGCGACGACGCCGGCGAGCAGTGCCCCGAGGGTGGTCCGCCGATACCAGGTCTTGCGTCGCTGGAGTTCGTCCTCGCTCCCGGTCGCCAGCTCGTCGAGCCGTTCGGAGAGCTCGTCGAGGTCGCGCTCGTCGGGAAGCTCCGCGCGCTCCTCGAGGCTGCGCTCCAGCGACCCCTTCGTCTTGACCAGCTGCTCGTAGTCCTCGCGCGCTTCCGCTGCTTCCAGCGCCTCGACCGCCGCCTCGGCCTCGCGCCGATCGCGTGTGGCCTCGTAGCAGGCCAGCTCGACGCCGTCGAGGCCTTCGTCGTCGGCCCGTTGTAGATACGCCTCCACGTCGGCGAGGAGGTCCGTCGCCAGGTCGCGTTGCTCGGCAGCGTCGTCGTACTGGTCGGAGAGGGTCCGCTCGTCGGCGGTCAGACGCCCCCGTCGGAGGACGCGCTCGCGGACCGTCTCGATGTCGCCGGTCCAGATGCCGACGACCCGGTCGGTCACCCGGCGGTAGAAGGTCTGCTCGTCGAGCGGTCGCAGGTCGCCGTCGGTGACGACGAACACGTTGCGGAACTCCACCGGCGTCAGATCGCAGTTGTACCGCTCGTCGTACCGGTCCAGCAGCGTCTCGCCGGTCGCGAGTTCGAACCGTTCGCCCTCGTCGTCGAGGACGACGTGGCCCTCGGGGCGCTCGTCGATCCGCGGGTCGGCCACGCGGCGGTCGCCGGTCAGCGACCGCAACAGCGACTCGACGAGCAGGCTCTTCCCGGATTCGTTGGGTCCGTAGACGACGTGGGCGTCGTCGAACCGCAGCGTCTCCCGGAGCGGGCCGTAGCGCTCGACGTGGACCTCGCGGAGTTTCACGCGGGGGTCACCTCGCCGGCCGAGAGCAGTTCCGCCAGCGTCTCGACGAGTCGCTCCTCGACCGCCTCGCGGTCGTCGACGCCGTCGAACTCCGTCAGGTCGAGGTCGTCGAGCCGGTCGACGAAGTCGGCGTAGATAGGGTGGTCGAGGACCGCCGCGACGCCGCGAGTCTCGTTGACCACCGTCGCCGGGCCCGCGGCGGCGTGCAGGCGCTCGTCGACGGTCGACTCGTCGAGTTCGGTGAGTCCGTCGACGCGGACCTCGAGTGCGCTCCGCTCGGCGTCCTGTCCGTCGACCCACCCTTCGACGCGCTCGATGACGTCGTCGGCGTCGCCGGGGGAGACGGTCGCCGAGAACCGGTCGCGGTAGCAGGTGTCCAGCGCGACCGGCTGGACGTTGGCGTCGTCGGTGTCGACGACGACGGCGTGGCGTCGGCCGAGTTCGGCCCACGAGTGAGAGACGGGCGAGCCGGGGTAGATGAAGAGGCCGCCGTTGGGGAGTTTCCGCTGGTAGAGCTCGCTGTGGACGTGGCCCGCGAGGACGAACTCGTAGCCGAGGGCGCCGAGCGTCTCCGTCTGGACCGGACAGTGGGTGGGCTCGGCCTCGTCGCCGGTCGCGCCCGTCCCGAACCCGGCGTCGAGCGTGCAGTGCATGCAGAGAACCGCGTCCTCGCTCGCTCGCTCGCACAGGTCGAAGGCGAGGTCCTCGCCCAGTCGCTCGCGGTCGGTGACGCCGACGAGTTCGCCGTCGCCGACGGTCGCCACCTCGACGCGCTCGGCCGCCAGCGCCCGGAAGTCGGGGCCGAACTCGACGTTGCCGCGGAAGACCTCGGCGTCGTGGTTGCCGGGGACCGCCAGCACGTCGAAGGTGTTGTCGGCGAACCGCTCGCGCAGTTGCGGACGCAGGTCGTCGGCGTCGGCCGCGGAGTCGAAGCAGTCGCCGCCGACGGTCAGCGCGTCGACGTCCTCGCGCTCGGCCGCCGCCAGGAGGGCGTCGAGCGCGTCCAGCGACCGTTCGCCGCCGCGCCCGAGGTGGAGATCCGCGGTGTGCAGTAGCCGCATGTGTCCCGTCTCGCGGCGGCGAACGACTTAAGGATTGGTTACAGTCCCGACAGAATCCGCCCCGCGTCGGAGCCGATCGACACCGGCCGGTTCAGAGCCGCAACCGGCGGGCCTCCTCCCACCGGGGTGCGAACTCGGCGGCGATGTCGGCCGCGAACTCGGGGTCCTTGAGGTCGATGACCGCCAGCGTCTCGTCCTCGGTGAGCGGATGGGGGACCTCGATGCAGACCTCCGTGTCGTCGACGATCTCGAAGGTGCCGGTGACGTTCGCGCTCGTCCGCGTCTCGAACTGTTCGTGAGGCTGGAGCGCCTCGCGGTAGCGCTCGCCGACCGCCTCCGGGAGCGCGTCGACCATCTCGGGGGTGAGCAGCACCGACACCGAGACGCCCCGCTCCAGGGCGTCCTCCATCGCGGCGGTGACGCGGGCGGCCACGTCGGCCATGTCGAACTGCTGGACCGGCGCCGAGGCGACGACGACGATCCGCTCGTCGGCCGCGGTGAGCCGCTCGACCAGCAGGTCCAGCGCCTCCGCGGCGCCGACGCTGGCCGTCCAGAACGGCTCCTCGACCGGTTCCGTCCCGTGGAGCTCGTCGGTCAGGTCGTCGACGATGTCCTCGTACTGCTCGGCCTGCCGTTCGAGTTCGTGCTTCTTGTTGTCCAGCAGCCGGTCCAGCGCGGTGTCGGACTCCACGGCGACGTACTTCTTCGGCCGGCTCGCCGTCTGACTGCGCGCCAGGCTCTGTGTCTCCAGGCTGTTCAACACGTCGTAGATCCGGCCCATCGGCACGTCGCTCGCGCGCGAGAGCTCCTTGGCCGTCGTGGGCCCGGTCTCCAGGAGGGCGCGGTAGGCCCGCGCCTCGTACTCCGAGAGGCCGAGATCTCTCAGACTCGCCATTACCCAACTCTCGCGCCGGTCAAACAAAAAACAACGGGTGAATTTATGTCAATTCGTCCTGTCCTCGCGCCCGACGGACGCCGCCAGCGGGCGTCCGCGTCACCCGGTCAGGATGGATTCGAGTTCCGCGGGGGTGGCGGCGCGGTCCTCGACGTCGCTGCCGGCGAGGACGACCGCCTCACCGTCGTCAGCGCGGTCGTCGTCGGGCGCGACGACGGTTTCGTGGTCGGCCAGTCGGAGCGCGGCGCGGTGGAGGTCGCTCCCGGCGTCGGTGCCGACGGCGACCACGTGCGGGTCGCGCACCCGGGCGACGGCCGACGCGTAGGTCGCCACCTCGACGCCCATCCGGTCGGTCGCACCGGCGAACGCCGAGAGAGCGTCCGCGGCGGCCGCCCGATACCGGTCGTCGCCTGTCAGCAGCCACGTCTCGACCAGCGCGTCGGCCATGTCGACGTTCGTGTCGAGCGGGTGGAGCGGGCGGTCGAGCAGGCCCGCGCCCGCCGTCGGGCCGTCGCGGAACGCGCCGGCCTCGCCCTGCAGTTCGTCGATGGCGTAGTCGGCCACGGCCGTCATCGGTCCCGGCTCGCCCAGCACCGACGCGCTCGTCGTCAGCCCCGTCAGGACGCGGGCCTGCGAGACGAGCAGGCCCGCTTCGCCCACCGCCCCCGTCGCGGGGTCGCCGAAGTGGACGACGGCGCCGTCCTCGCCGACGAGTTCGGACAGGACGTGGTCGCGGGCGCGCTCGGCGTAGCGGCGGGCGCGCTCGTCGTCGGTGTAGGCGGCGAGGGTGAGCAGCCCGTCGACGGCGACGCCGTTGTGGCCGGCGAACACCGTCCCGTCGACCGGCGGCGCATCCGAATCCTCGCGCCCGGTCGCCTCCTGCCGATAGTACGAGTCGTCCCCGCCCTGGCTCGCCGCGAAGGCGTCGCCGGTCCACAGGTCCGTCGTCAGGTACTCCACGGTGTCCTCGGCGGTGTCGCGGTACGCCTCCTCGCCGGTGTAGCGGTAGCCGTGAGCGAACGCCCGCACGAGCGCCGCGTTCTCGTCGACGAGCTTCTCCCGCTGGGGCGACCCCCAGTCGCGGTTGTGTGAGAACCGGAAGAAGCCGCCGTCGTAGGTGTCGAACAGTCGCGTGCGCACGGCCTCAAGCGTCCGTGTCGCCTGGTCGCGGGCCCGCACCAGCGCGAACTCGATAGTCCGGGGCAGCGGGAACTTCACGTCCGTTCCCCATCCGCCGAACTCCTCGTCGTAGGCCGCCAGCAGCTGCTCGACCATGTGCTCCTCGGCGCGGGCCGACAGCTCGCCGCCCGGCGGCTCGGCGTCGCCCAGCTGTCGCGGGATCGACCCCGCGTCGGCGCCCTTCCCGTCCCAGGTCCGACGGACGGCGTCGAGGATCTCCCGGAAGCCGTCGACCCCCAGGAAGGTCGCGCCGGTGATGACCTCCCCGTCCGGCGTCGCGAACACCGTCGACGGGAACCCGCCCATGTTGTAGCGGTCGCGGACGCGCGGGCGCCGGTCGACGTTCACCCGCACGGGGACGAACCCGTCGTTGACGTTCGCGGCGATCCGGGGCTCCGAATACGTCGTCTCGTCCATCTCCCGGCAGTCCTCGCTCCAGGGCGCCCACAGCGAGAGCAAGACCGGCTTGCCCGCCCGCTCGGCGGTCGCGAAGGCCTCCGCGCCCCACTCGCGCCACTCGACTTTCGTCGCGTCCGCAGACTCGTCCATACCCTCGATAGGGGCTCGGCCCGGTAAGGGCTCACTGATCGGACTCGCTCGACGGGATCCGTGGCGCGCTGTCGAACGGTGCGAAGGCGATCGGCGAGAGTGGCGATGGCGAACGAGCCTGTCGGCGGTGAACGGCCACGAGGCTTATCCCGGCCGGCCACCTCTCTAGAACGAATCGATGGGGATCTTCAACAGGCTCGGCCGGGAGGTCGAGGAGTTCAAGCAGAGCGCCCAACAGGCAGCCGAGGAGCGTCACGACTACCGGTGTACGGCCTGCGACGCGCGCTTTTCGACCGAGTACGAGGCGTGCCCGGACTGCGGTGCCGAGGCGGTCGTCGCGGCGGACGACGAGTAGCCGGCGTTACCGTTCGCGGACGACGACGAACTCCGCCAGATCGCTGAGATAGTCCATCGCCTTCGAGTCTTCGGCGTCGACCGCGGCCAGCGCGTCGAGCGCCACTTGCGACTGCTCGTGGGCGCGGTCGTCGGCCTCCTCGGGCGAGAGGTCGGCCACCTGGACGAGCGACGGGCGCTCCATGGCGGCGTCGTGGCCGGTGGGCTTGCCCAGGTCCTCCGAGTCGGCGGTGGCGTCCAGCACGTCGTCGCGCATCTGGAAGGCGACGCCGACCCGTTCGGCGTACTTGCCGAAGTTCTCGACGGTGTAGGCGTCGGCCTCGGCGGCGATGGCGCCCAGTTCCGCCGCCGCGCGGAACAGGGCACCGGTCTTCCGGCGGGCCAGTTCCATGTACTCGGCCTCGCTGGCCGGCTGGGCCACGAGTTCGGTCGCCTCGCCCTCGCCGAGTTCGACCATCGACTCCGAGACGGCCTGCATGGCGCGCTCGTTCGAGGAGAACAGGGCGAACGCCTCGCCGAGCAGGCCGTCGCTGGCGATGATAGCGGGGCCGTGGCCGAACTCCGCCCACGCCGAGGGCGTCCCCCGCCGAAGCTCGGAGCGGTCGATGATATCGTCGACGACCAGCGAGGCGCTGTGGACGAGTTCGATGCCGACCGCGAACTCGACGGCGGTGTCGACGTCGCCGCCCAGCGCCTCGCAGACCAGCACCGTCACCGTCGGTCGCACCCGTTTACCACCCGAGAGCACGACGTGGCGAACCTCCTCGCCGAGTTCGTCGGGTTCGACGGCGTCGAGAGTCGCTTCGAGCCGCTCCTCGACGCGTCCCCGACGACTCTCCAGGTACTCCATCGCCCCACGCTTAGGAACAGCCCCGCAAGTAGCTGACGAAACCACACCCGCGCCCCACGGCCGGTGCCCGCTCGCCGCCGCCCCGGTGTCGGCGGGAGTGCCCTCCGGTGGGTCGACCGCTCCGTCGCCGCCAGCGTGTGCGGCGAGGCTGCCGTCGGGTAGGCCTCGTCGAGCGCCGCTGACCGGAGCGTGGCGTGCTCGACGGGGATCAGGGAGCCGCGTCCAATAGCGTCTCCCCCTCGACCATGTACTCCGCGACGGTGTCCAGATCGAGCGTCACGCCCAGCCCGGGCTCGTCGGGCAGTTCGATCCGTCCTTCGTGGAGGATGTCCTCCGCGACCACGTCCGCCCACCAGTCCACGTCGCGAGCGTGGTACTCCAGCGCCAGGAAGTTCGAGGCCGCGGCGCCGACGTGGGCGCTGGCCATCGTCCCGACCGGCGAGGCGACGTTGTGCAGCGCCAGCGGGATGTGGTAGGCCTTCGCCATGTTGGCCATCTTCTTGACCTCGTGCATCCCGCCGTTTTTCGGCACGTCCGGGTGGAAGATGTCGACGCCCTGGTCCTCGATCAGCCGGCGGGCGCCCTCGGCGCGGTAGACGTTCTCGCCGGCGGCGATGGTCACAGCCGACTCGTCGGCGGCCTTGATCTGCATGTCGTCGTTCTCGGGCGGGACGGTGTCCTCCAGCCACCACACGTCCGTCGGGTCGAGCTGGTCGGCCAGCCGCCGGACGGTGTCGGTCGTCCAGCTCCAGTGACAGTCGAAGGCCACGTCCGCGCGGTCGCCCACGCGGTCGGTCACCGTCTCGACGATCTCCGCGCGGTACTCGATGGCCCGCCCGTTGAGGTGCTTGTTCCGCGGGTCCTGGACGTGCCTGTCGGGGCTGTCGAGGTCGAACTTGACGGCGTCCCACCCCTCGTCGAGGACCGCCTCCGCCGCGTTGGCGTAGGCCTCGGGCCGGTAGGCCGACTCGTCGTCGCCGTCCATCGCGTCGTGGAGGTGTTCGCCGGCGTGGACATCGCAGTACACCCGCACCTCGTCGCGGTGTTTCCCGCCGAGCAACTGGTAGGCCGGCACGTCCAGCAGCTTCCCGGCCAGGTCGTGGAGCGCGAGGTCGATACCCGACAGCGCGGTGACGCCGACGCCGTTCATCCCGCCCTGGTAGGAGGTCCGCTCGTACAACTCAGTCAGCCGCGCGTCGATGTCCACCGGGTTCTTCCCCACGAGGTACCGCTTGGCGAAGTCGATGTAGGCGTCGGCCGCCGGCCCCAGCACGGCCTCGCCCGTGCCCGTCACCCCCGCGTCGGTGTACACCCGGACCAGCGTCCACTCGAACGTGGTCCCGATCGTCGTCGTCTGTACGTCCGTGATCGATACGTCCCGTGGGTCCGACGGTGCTGTCATGTCTTCTCATCACGAACCACGGTATAAAACGGTCCGTATCGAGGAAGTGCCGACCGTCTTTGCCCCCACTGTCGGCCCCGGAACCGCCCACGCCCCGTCCGGGTTCGACCGCGACCGCGCCGGACGAAACCGCTACCCGCCGAACTGCTCGGTCAGCGCCGGCACGACCTCGAACAGGTCGTCGACGATCCCGTAGTCGGCGATGTCGAAGATGGGGGCGTTGGGGTCCGTGTTGATCGCGATTATCGTGTCCGCACCCTTCATCCCCGCGACGTGCTGGACCGCCCCGGAGATGCCGATGGCGATGTACACGTCGGGCGTCACCACTTTCCCGCTCTGACCGACCTGGCGGTTCTTCGGGAGCCAGCCGCTGTCGACGACCGGCCGCGAGGCCGAGACGGTGGCGTCCAGCGCCTCCGCCAGGTCCCAGATGATGTCGAGGTTGTCCTCCTCCTCGATGCCGCGGCCCACCGATACGAGTACGTCCGCCTCGGAGATGTCCACGTCGCCGCCGGCCACCTCCTCGAAGCCGGAGACGGTCGATCGCACCGCGGACTCGTCGATGCTCACGTCGAACGGCTCGACGGTCGCGTCGCCGCCCGTCGGCGCCTGGGGCCACTCGGCCGGCCGGAGCGTCACGACGGCGCGGTCGGCCTCGACTTCGATCGTCGTCTCGACCTTCGAGCCGTACATCTCGCGGGTGACCTCGAGGGTCCCGTCCGCTTCCATCCCCACTGCGTCGGTCACGAGCGGCAGGTCCAGTCGCTCGGCCACGGCCGGCGCGTAGTCCAGCCCGTTGACGGTGTGGGGCAAGAGCAGATAGTCGGGGGCCAGCCCGTCGGCCAACTGCTCGACGGCCTGGACGGCCACGTCGTGGTTGAACTCCTCGCCGTGGTCGACGGTGTGGACGGCGTCGACCCCCTCGCGGACCAGTTGCTCGCCGAACGATTCCGCGTCGCCGCCGACGACCGCGAGGTGGAGCTCCGAACCGGTGGCGTCGGCCAGCTCGCGGCCGGCGCCCGCGAGCTCGTGGCTCACGTCGCGCAACTCGCCGCGGCGGTGCTCGGCGACGGCGAGGACCGTCATTGGCCCACCCCCGCATCCCGGAGGACCGCGGCGAGTTCACCCGTCGTCTCGTCGACCCCGCCCTCGAAGACGGTCGCCTCGCCCTCCGTTTCGGGCTCGTACGTCGCCGTCCAGCGCAGCGGCGTCTCCAGGGCGCTCTCGTCGAGGCCCAGGTCCGCCAGCGTCTGCACGTCCAGGGGCTTGTTCTGAGCCTGGCGGATGCCCCGCAGACTGGCGTAGCGCGGCTCGTTGATCCCCGTCTGGATGGTCAATACGGCGGGCAGCTCCACGTCGGTCAGTTCCTCGACACCGCCCTCCAGTTCGCGGTGGACCGAGGCGACCCCCGCGGCGGCGTCGAGACCGAGTCGGTTGACGACGGCGGCCCACTCGACGCCCAGCTTCTCGGCGAGAGTGACGCCGGTGGCGGCGAAGCTGTCGTCGCCGCTCTGGACGCCCGAGAGTACCAGGTCGGGCTCCTCCTCCCGAGCGACCGCGGCGAGCAGCGACGCCTTCGTCTCGGCGTCGAGCAGCTCCCGCTCGGCGATGGCATCGTCCCAGACCCGGACCGCGCGGTCGGCGCCCTTCGCCAGCGCCTTCCGGATCGTCTCCTCGGCGCGCTCGGGGCCGACGGTGACGGTGACGACCTCCACGTCGGTCCCGTCCTCGGCGATCTGGACGGCCTCCTCGACGGCGTAGTCGTCCCACTCGTTGAGCTCGTAGGTGAGGTATCGATCGTCCACGTCGAGCCCGTCGATCTCGAACTCGTCGTCGACGACCGCCACGTCCGTGACTGTGACGAGGACCTTCATACCCCGACGGTTGGCCCGCTCGGCGGTTAAACGTTTCCGAGGGATCGGCCGTTGTTCGAGGTTTTCGCCGCGAATAGCGTCCCTACTCGGCGAACGTCCCGGTTACTCCGAGTCGAGGTCGGTCACGTCCTCGTCGGGGAACGAGATGAGGTTCTCCCGACCGATCCGGAGCTTGTCGATCCGGCCCTCCTCGTCCATCGCCGAGAGCAACTGCGACACCTTCGCGTTCGACCAGCCCGTCTCCTGGACGATCGCCGCCTGCTTCATCCGTCCGCCGTTGTCCTCGATCAGCCGCTCGACGCGCTCCTCGTCGCTGAGCAACTCCTCGTCGATCCCGTCGTCCGCGTCCGCCTGGGCGCCCTCGTCGGTGTCGTCCGCCCCGGCGTCGGCCCCGGCGGCCGCACCGCTCGCGCCCGCCGCGCCACCGGCCGCCGCCTCGTCGGCCGCGGATGCCGCTCCCGTCCCGTCGGCCGACGCCGGCTCGCTGTTCGCGTCCGCGTCGGCCATCGCACCGTCGGCGGTCGCGGCGCCGGCGTCGGGTCCGTCCCCGGCGCCGATGAGTCCGCCGAGGCCGTCGTCGTCCCGTCGCATGTACGCGACGAGGACGGCCGCGCTCGCACCGCCGACGACGACGACGGCCACGAACGGCAACACGCCGGCGAACGGACCGCCGTCCGGTTCACCGGGGCTGCCGACCGACGTACCCGGGTCCGTCGCCGGGCCGTCGGGGGTCCCGGTCGCCGTCACCGTCGGCGGTCGGCCGGCCGTCTGCGTCGGCGTCGCCGTCGGCGCGTCCCCGGAGTAAACGATCCACGGACCGCGCTGGCCGAAGTCCTGGGGGCCCTCCCACCTGACGACTCCGTTCGAGAGGTCCGACGCCGCGGCGGGGCCGCCCGTCGGCGCGCTGTTGACGCCGTACCCGCTCGGCGGGACGACGATCAGCGTCTCGCTCGCCGCCAGCGAGGAGAGCCACACGCCCGAGGTCGTGTTGAACGCGTCGTCGATGGCGAGACGGTCGCCGCTCGTCCGCCCGAAGTTCGTCCACGTGAACGAGATCCAGACGGCGCCGGTTTCGTTGTGCAGCGCGTGGTGGCGCTCGACGTTCCGGATCGTCATCTCCCGGCCGGTCACGCGGCTCGCGTTGCCCGCGGCCTCCACGAACGAGTCGAGGCCGAGCGGCGACTCGCTCTCGTTGAACTGCGCGACCAGGTCGTCGAAGGCCGCTCGTTCCTCCGGGCTCGCGATCGAGTCGGACACGACGGTCTTGACGCGCCACCGGGCGTCGCCGTCGGGCGCCACGTCGATCCGCATCTCGATCTCTCCCTGGTCGATCGAACCGTTGTGCGGAGCGGCGCTCGCGGCGAAGACCCCGGACTGGCCGGCGGGACTCGCGACTGCACCCACCCCGAACGCCGCGGCCGGGACAACCCCGACCGAGAGGAAGAGGAGCACGGTGACGACGACGGCGAACGACCGCGGGGACATACTCGACCCATTTCCGGCCGAGCGGAAAACGCTTTTCATTAAAACGTCTCCGTTGCTTTTGAAACGTCTGCGGCCATCTCCGCGTCTCGTGACGGTATCGCGAGTAGATGGGTTTTTGTAATCGGGGACGAAAGACGTGCCCGATGGCTTCGAACCGCCCTGTCCTCCTCGCGCTGATCGCGCTCGCCCTCGTCGTGGCACCCACGACGCAGGCGGTGGCGGCCGGACCCCTCGCGACCGGCTCGGACGTCGTCGTCGGGGACGCGCCTCCGCTCTCCGACGGCCGGTCGCCGACGGGGTCGTCTGTCACGGGTGAAGACCCCGAAGCGCTGTCCGTCGTCGCGCAGGTGAACACCTCGAGTTACCTCGGGATCAACGACGAGGCGATCGCGGCGACCGGCTACGACCGGGTCGGACTGGACCTCGGCGGCGCGCTCCAGCGAGACGTCGCCGCCCTCCAGGGGGAGTTCGCCTCGTTCGCGTTCGAGCAGCGATACGAGAACACCACTGGCGACCGCGCGCGCGAAGCACTTCTCCGCCAGGCGGTGTCCCGGCTCGCCGACCGCGTCCAGCGGCTCGAACTCCGGCGCAACCGGCTCGTCGACGACTACAACGCCGGCGACATCAGCACCCGCGAGTACTTCCGGGAGCTGGGGGCGCTCGAGGCCGACGCCCGCACCGTCGCCGCACAGTTCGACCGGATCCGCCGCGCGGCCGGGCTGGAATTGCCCTCGGACCTGGACACGAAGATGGACAACCTCGACGGGGACCTGCTCTCGTTGCGGGGTCCCGTCCGCGGACAGATCGGGGCCGCGATGGCCGGCGAGCGGGCGCCAGTGCCCGTCTACGCGGTCACGTCACAGACCGGGATCGTGCTCTCGTCGCTGGCGGACTCGCAGTACTACCGCGAGGCCTACCTCGGACAGAACCGCAAACAGGTGGGCCGGAACATGTTCGTCACCGACGATGCACCCAACGGTGTCGGGACCGCCGTCAGGCGGATGACCCAGCTTTACCCCTGGGCGAGCGCCAACGCCCGCTCCGGGCCGAACGTCGAGGTGATCGGCAACACCTCCATCTACTACGTCGAACTGCGACACCCCCACGGCTCGCTCGACACCTACCTCGACGGTCGCTCGGAGTCGCCGTTCCGCGAGTATCAGGTCAAGCCCCTCGACGGCGTCCCCACGACGGCCACCACCAACGCCAGTCAGGGGGTCAACCTGACCGTCAACCGCACCCACGGGACCGGCCCGATGGAGATCACCGTCACCGACGGCCTGACCGGCGAGGCACTGCCCGCCAACGTGACGATCAACGGTAACGACATCGGATCGACCGGCGCCGACGGCCGGCTCTGGACGCTCACCCCGAAACAGGCCGTCCGCATCGAGGTCACCACCGCCGGCGGTCGAACCGTTCGCGACCGCTTTTTCGCAGGCTGAGCAGCGCCGGCGGCTCTCCCTCGGCCACCACCGTGGCGAAAACCCGCTCGCTCGTTCACGGCTCACTTCGTTCGCCGTTCACATCGAGGTGTTCCCTGCGGTCACACCTCGCACCGCTCGCGACCTCGCTACTCGGGGACGTCCGCGACGGTCGTGATCGCGACCTCCGGACTGTAAGGGGGGCCCATCGTCACGTGTCGGAACTGCTCGAAGCCGGCCTCGTGGAACATCCGGTCGGCCTCGTCGGCGCCGTAGAACAGCATGAACGCGTCGGCGAGCTTCTGAAAGACGGTGTTCGAGGGGTAGTTCGGGCCGACGATGAGCACCTGGCCGCCGGGCTTGGCGATGCGGCGACACTCCGCCAGCGCGGCGACGGGGTCGGGCCAGTACTCGATCGAGCCCGACGACCACACCACGTCGAAGGTGTCGTCCTTGAACGGCAGGCGCTCGGCGTCGCCGCGATAGAAACCGACGGTGTCGCGCTTGCCGAGCTTCTGCCAGGCCTTCTCCATCTGGTGGACGCTCTGGTCGAGGCCGTGGACGTTGTCGGTGTGTTCGAGGATGCCCTCGGTGGCGAAGCCGGTGCCACAGCCCACGTCGAGGACGCGGTCGTCGGGCCCGATGTCCAACAGCCCGAGCGCCTCGGTCCGCATCTCCTCGGTCCAGATGAACGGGTTGACCTGGTCGTACACCTTCGAGAGGTACTTGTAGAAGATCCGGGCGCGCGTCTTGTCCTGGACGGCCATTGACGGCTGTTGGGACCAGATCGCAATAGTTCCCCCGTTTTCCGACGCTTCGCGGGCGAGCGGTGCCGTCGGTGAGGGCCGGACGGGAGCGGGACGGCCCCCGATGCGGACGCGTCGACACGTCTGGGGGCCTCGGACGGGGCCACTTCGCAACTACCAAATAGGCCCTGAACGGATCTCCCCACGATTAGCAAATGCCAAGGCCAGAGGTTCTCGACCGAGTCAAAGACGCCGAACAGGAGGCGGACGAGATCGTCGCCGAGGCCGAGGAGGACGCCGAGGAGACGATCGCGGCCGCCCGCGAGCAGGCCGACGAGATCCGCGCGGAAGCGCGCGAGGACGCCGACGCCGAGGCCGACGAGCGCCTCGACGACGCGCGCGAGGAGATCGAGGTCGAGCGCGAACGCATCCTCGAGGAGGGTGCCGAAGAGCGTGAGGCCCTCGAGACGCGCGCCGCGGACCGCGAGGAGGCGGTCGTCGAGTACGTGGTGACACAGTTCGAGGAGGCGGTGCATGCTCAGACCTAAGCGAATGAGCAAGGTGTCCGTGACGGGCTCGAAGTCCGTCATGGACGCCGTCATCGAGACGGTCCACGACCTGCATCTGGTCCACTTCACCGACTACGACGGCCGCTGGGAGGGCTTCGACAACGGCAACCCCATGACAGGCGGCGACGAGGCGTCGGAGAAGCTCGTCACCGTCCGCTCGCTCAAGAGCATCCTCGGCGTCGAGCCCGACGACGCCGGCCCCAGCCGGATCGTCACCGACGAGAGCCTCGAGACGGAACTGGAAGAGATCCGCGTCGAGGCCAACGAACTCGACGACGAGCGTACCGACCTGGAGGGCGACCTCCGCGAGGTCGAGGAGGAGATCGACGCGATGGACCCGTTCGCGACGCTGGGTATCGACCTCGACCTGCTGTGGGGCTACGACTCGCTGTCCGTCGCGGTCGGCGAGGGCGACGCCGACAGCGTCGAGCGGGTCCTCTCTGACCTCGACGCCGCGACCGATGTGTTCGCCGAGGGCGAGGTCGTCGCCGCGTTCGCGCGCACCGACGACGACGCCCTTCAGAGCGCGCTCGTCGAGGCCGACTTCACCGCTATCGACGTACCCAACGAGGCGGGCGACCCCCAAGACGTGCTCGCCGAACTCGAACACCGCGAGCAGCAACTCGAATCCAAGCTCGCCACGGTCGAAGACCAGATCGAGGACCTGCGGTACGACGTGGCCGCCTTCCTGCTGGCCGCCGAGGAGAAACTCTCCATCCGGGCCCAGAAGGCCGAGGCGCCCCTCTCCTTTGCGACGACCGAGAACGCCTTCGTCGCCGAGGGGTGGATCCCCACCGAGCGCGTCACCGAGTTCGAGGCCGCGCTCGACGACGCCGTCGGCGACCACGTCGACGTCGAGGAACTCGAGGTCGCCGAGTACGACCGCCACGGTCACGCCGCGACGACCGAAGCCGTCGACCACACGCCGGAGCGGACCGGCGCCGGCACCGGTGGCGTCGAGGAGCAGGCCGCCGAGGCCGACGACGATGAGGCCGAACCGCAGAAGGCCCGCGCCGACGGCGGGATGGTCACCATGGGTGACGACGGCCCGCCGGTCATCCAGGACAACCCCGGGATCTCCCAGCCGTTCGAACTCCTGACGAAGGCCGTCGGTCGGCCCAACTACTCGGAGTTCGACCCGACGGTGATCCTCCTCCTGACGTTCCCGCTGATGTTCGGGTTCATCATCGGCGACGTGGGGTACGGACTGATCTACGCCGGGATCGGCTACTACATGGTGCGCAACTACGACTCTGATGCCTTCAAGAACTTCGGCATCATCACCGCCGCCTGCGGGCTCGCGACGGCGACGTTCGGCTTCCTCTATGGCGAGATATTCGGCCTGCATCTGGTCGCCTCGCAGTTCTGGGAGGGCGTCGTCGGGCTGGAACACGCACCCATCGAGAAGGGCCTCTCGCCGGCCACGAGCTACTGGGCCAACACCTGGTTCCTCGTGACGGCATTGTTCGGTCTGCTGCACCTCAACACGGCGTACGTGCTGGAGTTCGTCGAGAACCTGAACCTCCACGGCGCCAAGGAGGCCGTCATCGAGACGGGGTCGTGGCTGCTGGCGCTCAACGGCCTGTGGATCTTCATCTTCAGTCGCCTGTTCGACGGCGCCAAGCCCGCGATGCTGTTCGAGACGTTCGACGAGGGCCACCAGGCCGCGTTCGAACTCGGTTTCTCCGGGCTCCCCGCGGAGTTCGGCTGGGTCGGCCTGGGCATGGTCGGCCTGGGCATGGTCCTGCTGGCCGTCGGACCGGTCCACGAGCTCATCGAGATCCACGTCGTGTTGGCCCACACGCTGTCGTATCTGCGGATCGCCGCGGTGCTGCTGGCGAAGGCCGGGATGGCCTTCGCGGTGAACCTCCTGTTCTGGGGGGCGTACTCGGAGCCGACCGAGTACGGCGCCGAGTGGCACTTCATGCTCTCTCACGGCTCGGAGTACGTCCTCGAACACCACGAGAGCGTGTCGATCCTCTTCCCCGGGATGGTCCACATGGGCCCGGCGATGGCGGTCATCGGCGTGTTCGTCCTGATCGTCGGGAACCTCGTCGTGCTGATCCTCGGGGTGACCTCTTCGGGGATCCAGTCGGTCCGCCTGGAGTTCTTCGAGTTCTTCGAGAAGTTCTACGAGGGCAACGGCACCGTCTACCGGCCGTTCGGCACCGATCGAACGTACACGGCCGACGACCAGTCCTGAGCTGACGCCGTCTGCGGTTCGGTTTCTCTCGTTTTCCCGACGCGCCGAGGACACCGGTCGCGGCCGGTTCGGGGTGGTCGGGACCCGGCCCGCCCCGTCTCGCGCCGAAAGCGACAACGATCGACGAAGTGATCCTTGGAAACGGTTCGCGTGGCTCTGTATTCGGTTGATTTGGGAAGCTTTATGCCCACGATACAGCAATTCGACCGTGTACGGAACGGAACCGTCGCGACACAACCCTACACAACAATGATCGATCAACTCGCACTCGCACTGCAGCAGGCGTCCAGTAGTCCCGCACTCACACCGAAAGCGGCCGCCGCGATCGCCGTCGGGCTCGGTGCGCTCGGGACGGGTATCGCACAGCGCTCGATCGGTGCCGCGGCCGTCGGGGCCGTCGCCGAGGACGACGACATGTTCGTTCAGGCGCTGATCTTCACGGCGCTGCCGGAGACGCTGATCATTATCGCGTTCGTCACGATCTTCATCGTGCCGTCGGCCTACTGAACGCCCCCGCACTTTACTACTACACATGAGCCTCGATACAGTCGTAGAGGACATTCGAGACGAGGCCCGCGCGCGTGCGGAGGAGATTCGCGCCGACGCCGAGGCACAGGCAGATGAACTCATCTCGGAGGCCGAGGCCGACGCCGAGTCCATCCAGGAGGACCGCGAACGGGAAGTCGAGGCCACCATCGAGCAGGAGCGCGAGCAGAAGCTCTCCAGCGCCAAGCTGGAGGCCAAGCAGGACCGCCTCGAAGCCCGCCGCGACGTGCTGGCGGAGGTCCGCGACGCCGTCGAGTCGGAGATCGCCGACCTGGGTGGGGACACTCGCGAGGAGCTGACCCGGACGCTGCTCGACGCCGCCGTGGCCGACCTCGGCGACACGGCCGACGCCGTCGTCTACGGGCGAGCGGCCGACCAGGCCATGCTCGAGGAGATCCTCGACGACTACGACCTCGAGTACGGCGGCGAGCACGAGTGTCTCGGCGGCGTCGTCGTCGAGAGCGAGTCCTCCCGGGTCCGCGTCAACAACACCTTCGACTCGGTGATCGACGACGTCTGGGAGGACAACCTCCGGGAGATCAGCGACCGGCTGTTCGGAGACAAATGAGCACGACCGAAGACTACGAGGAGAGCAACTTCGAGTACGTCACGACTCGGGTCCGCTCGCGTCGCTCGAACCTGTTCGACGACGACGACTACCGGAAGCTAGTCCGGATGGGTACGGGAGAGATCGCCCGGTTCATGGAGGAAAGCGAGTACGAAGCCGAAATCAACCGCCTGGGCTCGCGGTACTCCGGGTCGGACCTCGTGGAGTACGCGCTCAACGAGAACCTGGCGGGACACTTCAACGACCTGCTGCGCTGGTCGAATGGGCGCCTGTACGACTACGTCGCCCGTTACCTGCGGAAGTTCGACGCGTGGAACATCAAGACCGTCCTCCGGGGGCTCTACTCCGACATGGATCGCGAGTCGGTAGAGGACGACCTCATCGACGCCGGTGAGTTCTCCGAGGACCTGCTGGACAAGCTCGTCGACGCGACCTCCGTCGAGGAGGTCGTCACCGCGCTCGACCGGACGATCTTCGGCGACCCGCTCGAGGCGGCCATGGAGGACTACGAGGACTCCGGGCTGCTGATCCCGCTGGAGAACGCGGTCGACCGGACGTTCTACGAGAACCTCATCGGCGGCCTGCCGAACGAGCCCGACCGGGCGACGGCGCTGTACGTCGAGTTCCTCGAAGCGGAGATCGACTTCCGGAACCTCCGGAACGCGCTGCGGCTGGCTCGCAGCGGCACGGACATGGACCCGGCCGACTACTACATCGACGGCGGGCGGCTGTTCGGCGCCGACGAGCTGCGCCAACTCGTCAACAACGAGAGCCAACTCGTCGAGCGGGTCCGTGCGAGCACCTACGGCGACGACCTCGACGACGCGCTGGAGGTGCTGGCCGACGCCGAGAGCCTCATCGAGTTCGAGCACGCGCTCGACGTAGCGCTGTTGGAGTACGCGGACCACCTCTCGAACCGGTATCCTTTGTCCGTGTGTCCCGTACTCTCGTTCGTCCTCGCCAAGGAGCGCGAGGTCGACAACGTCAGGGCGATCGCCCGCGGCCGCGAGGCGGGGCTGGAGCCCGACCAGATCGAAGCCGAGCTGGTGGTACTATGAGCCAGGAGATCGGCGTCGTCGGCAGTCCGGACTTCACGACGGGCTTTCGCCTGGCGGGCGTCCGGAAGTTCGCCGACGTGAGCGACGACGGCCCAGACGAACAGTACGACGAAGCGGTCCGGGAGATGCTGGACGACGACGACGTTGGCATCCTCGTGATGCACGACGACGACCTGGAGCGACTCTCCCGCGGCGTTCGATCGGACGTCGAAACGAGCGTGGAGCCGGTGTTGGTCACCCTCGGTGGGACCGGCGGCTCCAGCGGCCTGCGCGAGCAGATCAAACGCGCCATCGGCATCGACCTGATGGAGGAAGACTAACATGAGCCAAGCAACAGACACGACCGTTCGCGAGGACGGCGTCATCGAGAGCGTGTCGGGGCCGGTCGTCACGGCCAAGAACCTCGACGCGAAGATGAACGACGTCGTCTACGTCGGCGAAGAGGGACTGATGGGCGAGGTCATCGAGATCGAGGGCGACATCACTACGATTCAGGTCTACGAGGAGACCTCCGCGGTCGCCCCGGGCGAACCCGTCGAAGGGACGGGCTCGCCGCTGTCGGTCGACCTCGGGCCGGGCATGCTGGACTCCATCTACGACGGCGTCCAGCGCCCGCTCGACGTCCTCGAAGACAAGATGGGGTCGGCGTTCCTCGACCGGGGCGTCGACGCCCCCGGTATCGACCTGGAGAAGACCTGGGAGTTCACCCCGGAAGTCTCCGAGGGCGACGAGGTCGAGGCCGGCGACATCGTCGGCGCCGTCCCCGAGACGCCCAGCATCGACCACAAGGTGATGGTGCCGCCCGGCTACGAGGGCGGCGAAGTCGTCGCCGCCGAGTCGGGGAGCTTCACCGTCGAGGACACCGTCGTCGAACTCGACAACGGCGAAGAGATCCAGATGCGCCAGGAGTGGCCGGTCCGCTCGGCCCGACCGACCGAGGACAAGCAGACGCCGACGGAGCCGCTCACGTCGGGTCAGCGCATCCTCGACGGCCTGTTCCCGCTCGCCAAAGGCGGGACGGCGGCCATCCCGGGTCCGTTCGGCTCCGGCAAGACCGTCACTCAGCAGAGCCTCGCCAAGTTCGCCGACGCCGACATCGTCGTCTACATCGGCTGTGGCGAGCGGGGCAACGAGATGACGGAAGTCATCGACGACTTCCCGGAGCTGCCGGACCCCCAGACCGGCAACGCGCTGATGGCCCGTACCTGCCTCATCGCGAACACTTCGAACATGCCCGTCGCCGCCCGTGAGTCCTGCGTGTACACGGGGATCACCATCGCGGAGCACTACCGCGACATGGGCTACGACGTGGCGCTGATGGCCGACTCCACCTCGCGGTGGGCCGAGGCCATGCGCGAAATCTCCTCGCGTCTCGAGGAGATGCCCGGCGAAGAGGGGTATCCCGCCTACCTGGCCGCCCGCCTGTCGCAGTTCTACGAGCGGGCCGGCTACTTCGAGAACATCAACGGCACCGAGGGCTCGATTTCGGCGATCGGCGCCGTCTCGCCCCCCGGCGGTGACTTCTCCGAGCCGGTCACCCAGAACACGCTGCGCATCGTCAAGACGTTCTGGGCGCTGGACTCGGACCTGGCGGAGAAACGCCACTTCCCGGCGATCGACTGGAACGATTCGTACTCGCTGTATCGAGATCAGCTGGACCCGTGGTTCGAGGACAACGTCGCCGACGACTGGCCGGAACAGCGCCAGTGGGCGATCGACATCCTCGACGAGGACGGCGAACTGCAGGAGGTCGTCCAGCTCGTCGGCAAGGACGCCCTGCCCGAAGACCAGCAGCTCACGCTGGAGGTCGCCCGGTTCATCAAGGAGGCGTGGCTCCAGCAGAACGCGCTGCACGACGTCGACCGCTACTGCCCGCCGGAGAAGACCTACCGGATCCTCGGCGCGATCCGGACGTTCAACGACGAGGCGGTCGACGCCCTCGACGCGGGCGTCCCGATCGACGAGATCACGGGCATCGACGCCGCGCCGCGCCTGAACCGCATCGGCACGACGCCCGACGACGAGGTCGACGAGTTCGTCGACGACCTCGAGGACGACATCGCCGACCAACTGCGCTCCAAATACTAACGATGAAAGAATACCAGACAATCACGGAAATCAGCGGCCCGCTGGTCCACGTCGAGACCGACGAGCCGATCGGCTACGACGAGATCGTCGAGATCGAGACCGGCGACGGCGAGACCCGCCGCGGCCAGGTGCTCGACTCCTCCGCGGACCACGTCGCCATCCAGGTGTTCGAAGGCACCGAAGGTATCGACACGGACTCGTCGGTCCGGTTCCTCGGCGAGACGATGAAGATGCCCGTCACCGAGGACCTGCTCGGGCGGGTCCTCGACGGCTCCGGGAACCCGATCGACGGCGGTCCCGACATCGTCCCGGACGATCGGCGCGACATCATCGGCGCCGCGATCAACCCCTACTCGCGGGAGTACCCCGAGGACTTCATCCAGACGGGCGTCTCCGCCATCGACGGCATGAACACGCTCGTTCGCGGCCAGAAGCTCCCGATCTTCTCGGGCGCGGGACTGCCCCACAACGATCTCGCGCTCCAGATCGCCCGTCAGGCGTCCGTCCCGGAGGAAGAGGGAGACGCCGACGACGACGAGGACACCGAATTCGCGGTGATCTTCGGCGCGATGGGTATCACCGCCGAGGAGGCCAACGAGTTCATGGACGACTTCGAGCGCACCGGCGCGCTGGAACGGTCGGTCGTCTTCATGAACCTCGCGGACGACCCCGCTGTCGAGCGGACGGTCACGCCGCGACTCGCCCTCACCACGGCGGAGTACCTCGCCTTCGACAAGGGGTATCACGTCCTGGTCATCCTGACGGACATGACCAACTACTGTGAGGCGCTGCGCGAGATCGGCGCCGCGCGCGAGGAGGTCCCGGGCCGCCGTGGCTACCCCGGGTACATGTACACCGACCTCGCCGAGCTCTACGAGCGCGCCGGTCGTATCAAGGGACAGGAGGGCTCTATCACGCAGATCCCGATCCTGACGATGCCCAGCGAGGACATCACCCACCCGATCCCCGACCTGACCGGGTACATCACGGAGGGACAGATCCTCATCGACGGCGACCTCAACAGCGAGGGTATCCAGCCGCCGATCGACCCGCTGCCGTCGCTGTCGCGGCTGATGGACGACGGTATCGGCGAGGGGCTCACCCGCGGCGACCACGGTGGCGTCTCCGACCAGCTCTACGCCGCCTACGCCGAGGGTGAGGACCTGCGCGCCCTCGTGAACATCGTCGGTCGCGAGGCGCTCTCGGAGCGGGACAACAAGTACCTCGACTTCGCCGAGGCGTTCGAGGAGCAGTTCGTCCAGCAGGGCTACGACACGAACCGCGACATCGACGAGACGCTCGACATCGGTTGGGACCTACTCTCGATGCTCCCCGAGGAAGAGCTCAACCGCATCGACGAGGAGTACATCGACGAGTACTACCGCGAAGACGTCGAGGCCGAAGTCGCCGCCGACTGACGCCGCCGTCGACCTTTTTCCGGCCGCGTCCCGCGCAGTGGCGACGCCGCCGCGAGGACAACGCTCTTGACGGACCCGTAAGTACATCGATGCATGACTCGCTCCACTGCGGGGGCGGGGCGACGGGTGCTGTACGTCGATCCCGACGACGAGCGCGCGGCGCCGGTCGCCGACGCGCTCCGCGATGCGGGGTACGCCCCCGAACGAGCGCGGGACGCGGCGGCGGCGCTGGACGTGGTCGCCACCGACCCCCCGGCCGCCGTCGTCAGCGAGCGGTGGCTGCCCGACGACTCGGGGCTGGACCTGCTGCGTGAGGTGCGCGAGCGGACCGACGATCTCCCCTTCATCCTCTTCACCGCGGTCGGCGACGAACACCTGGCCAGCGACGCCATCGCCGCCGGCGTGACCGACTACGTGCCTCGCCACCCCCCGGAGAAACAGCTGGGCGCGCTGGTCGACGGGCTCGACGCGGCGGTCGCGGCGGGCGACCGGCGGTTCGCCGAAGTGACGGAGGAGCTGAAAGACCGGGCGATGGACGAGGCGCCGGTTGGGATCACCATCGCCGACGGCAAACGGCGCGACACGCCGCTGATATACGTCAACGAGGCCTTCGAGGAACTCGCCGGCTACGACGAGGCGGACGTGCTCGGTCGCAACTGCAACTTCATGCAGGGCGACGACTCCGAAGAGGCGAAGATCGCCGAGATGGCGAAGGCGATCGGCGCCGGCGAGCCCGTCTCGGTCGAACTCGTCAACTACACCGACGACGGCGAGCAGTTCTGGAACCGCGTCCACATCGCGCCGATCCACGGCGACGACGGAGCGGTGACTCACTACGTCGGCTTCCAGGAGGACGTGACCGACCGCGTCGAGGCCGAGCGGGAGGCCCAGCGCCAGGCCGAGAAGGCCAGGGCCGAGCGCGAGACGGTCGAGGCGCTGCTCGACCGACTCGACGGGCTGGTGACCGACGTCACCAGTGCGCTACTGAGCGCGGAGACGCGGTCGGCGGTCGAGGCGGCGGTCACCGACCGACTGGTCGAGGCCGACGAGTACGCGCTGGCGTGGGTCGGCGAGGCCGAACCCGCGACCGACACTATCGCGCCCGGGACGTGGGCGGGCGTCGCGGACCCGCCCGCGCTCGAACTCGCGGTCGACGGCCCGGACCCGGCGGCCAGGGCCGCACGGACCGGCACGGCGCAGTTCGTCGAGGCCGACGCGGTACCGGCGGTCTACGGCGAGCTGGCCGACGGCAGCGCGGGCGGGCTGGCCGCCCTGCCGCTGCAGTACGGCGACGTGAGTTACGGCGTCCTCGTCGTCGGCCTCCGGCCGGACGCCGACCTGCCCGAACCCGAACAGCGCGTGCTCGCCGCCGTCGCCCAGTCGACCGCGATGGCGCTGCACGCGCTGACCTCCCAGCGACTGCTCGGCTCGGACGACGTGACGGAACTCGCGTTCTCGCTGACCGGCGATGACCCCTTCTTCGTCGGGCTCTCGGCCGACCTCGGCGCCGAGTTCGTCCACACGGGGACGGTTTCGCGAGAGGCCGGGACGACGACTTTCTTCTTCGAGACGGACGCCGACCCCGACGCGGTCGCCGAGGCCGCCACCACTCGCTCGGACGTGACCGACTGCACGCCGGTGACGGCCAGCGACGGACGCTCTGTCGTCGAGTTCTCCGTCGACGAGTCGCCGCTCGTCGAGTTGCTGCTCGACCGGGGCGGCCGGATCGCCGCGATGTCGTCGGCCGACGGGACCGGCGACCTGACCGTCGAGATCCCGCCCGAGGCCCAGCCGCGGACGGTCGTCGAGGCCGTCGAGGACCGGATCGACGGCGCGGATCTGTCGGCCTACCGCGAGCACGAGCGCCCGGCCGACACGCGCCAGGACGTGCGCGCCCGCATCGACGACCGGCTGACCGACCGCCAGTCGACCGCGCTCCAGACCGCCATCGTCGGCGGCTTCTTCGAGTGGCCCCGCGAGACCAACGGCGAGGACCTCGCCACCGCTATGGACATCGGCCGCTCGACGTTCCACCAGCACCTCCGGGCCGCTCAGCGGAAGGTCTTCGAGGAACTGTACGGCTGACCACACCGCCGTCCCATCCCCCGATTATATCCCCTCGCGTTTTCAGACGTGCGCACCGACCGGGACGAGACGTTGGCATCTTTCCGGGGTAAAGACGCTCTCGACGCCGCCACTAGTTCCTGACAAAATAGTATCAATATCTGAGCTTACTCCAACTAGTTGGGCACCTTTCTTTTGAGGCAAAAATCCTCAGTACCTGTTGTAGTTATGCCATCACCAGGGAGCGAGCAAATTTGGCTGTGGATAGGGACGATAGGAATGTTCCTGGGCATGCTGTACTTCATCGCCCGCGGCTGGGGCGAGGAGGACCGCAAGCGCCAGGAGTTTTACATCGTGACGATACTGATCACGGCGATCGCCGGCGTGAACTATCTCGCGATGGCGACCGGCTTCGGGCTGACGACGGTGAACGTCGCCGGCGAGGAGCTCAGCATCTACTGGGCGCGGTACACGGACTGGTTGTTCACGACGCCGCTGTTGCTGATCGACCTCGGACTGCTGGCGCGGGCCAACCGCAACCAGCTGACGACGCTGGTCAGCCTCGACGCGCTGATGATCGCTACCGGAGCGATCGCGACGCTGGCCGGCGGGAGCTTCGCCGTCGCCGGCCTCGACGACAGCGCCCGTCGGTTGGTCTGGTGGGGAATCAGCACCGGCTTCCTGCTGGTGTTGCTGTACTTCCTGTTCGGGACGCTCACCGAGCAGGCCCAGGAGCTGGGTAGCGACGTGGGCGCGAAGTTCGGCCAGTTGCGCAACCTGATCGTGGCCGTCTGGCTGGTCTACCCGGTGTGGTGGCTGGTCGGCACCGAGGGACTGGCCCTGCTCCCCGAAGTCAGCGGGAGCGTTCTGTTCGTCGAGACGGCCGGGTTCATGGTGCTGGATCTGGTCGCGAAGGTCGGCTTCGGGTTCCTGCTGCTGTCGAGCCGGCAGGTCCTCGACGACGTCTCGTCGGCGACCGGCGCCAGCGCGACCGCGACCGCCGACGACTGACGCGAGTCCCGTCCGTCGCGGCGTCCGGTCGCGACGAACCGCTCCGGGTACGGCGCCCGGTCTCAGCGACCGGTCGCCTCGAATCGATCCGCAGCCGACGCGGTGTCGCCGCACGCGGACCTGGTGGTAGCCGAGTCGGCCCGCCCCGGTCGCGGGCCATCGTCGCCGTCGAACAGTATCACGGCCGAGAATCGGCCCGAACCGACTACGGTCGCGGTGTCCGGTGATCGACTCGATGAGTTCGTTGACATACGTCCAGTTCCACGCGATCTACGTCCTGCCCGTACTGGCGGCGCTGACAGCGACGGTCCACCACCGTCGCGACAGCGTCGACTGGCGGGTCGGCGCGGCGGGGTTGGCGGTCGTCACCGCCCTCGCGGTGGTGTACACGACGCCGTGGGACCGGCTGCTCATCTCGACGGGCGTGTGGTCCTACGGCGCCGGTACGGTCGCGGGCCGCCTGTGGGGCGTCCCCTACGAGGAGATCGCCTTCTTCGCCCTCCAGCCCGCGCTGACGACGCTGTGGACGCTCCACGTCGCCGGTCCGGTCCTCGAAGGCGTCAGCCACACGCGGCGGGACCGCCTCCTCGGGATCGCGGCGGGGCTGGCCGTCGGCGTCGTCGGCCTCCTCGCGCTGACCGCGCCGGCGACGACGTACCTCGGCGCGATCCTCGCCTGGGCGGGGCCGGTGCTGGCGCTGCAGTGGGCGGTCGGCTGGCGGTATCTGTGGGGGGCCCGCACCCGCGTCGCCGTCGCCGTGCTGGTCCCGTCGGCGTACCTCTGGGCGGTCGACCGCCTGGCCATCGAAGCGGGCGTCTGGACCATCTCCGACACCTACACCACGGGACTGGCCGTCGCCGGCCTCCCGGTAGAGGAGATGCTGTTTTTCGTCGTGACGAACTGCTTCGTCGTCCAGGGCATCGTCCTGTTCCGCTGGGTGGTCCACCGATGGCGCTAACCCGCGAGCGGGCCGACGCCCGGGTCCCACCGGCCGCCCGCGCGCCCCTGCGCGCGCTCGTAGTCTGGGTCCCCTGGCTCCCCGTCGCCGTCGCGACGCTCGCGTTCGCTTCCGGCCTGTCGGTCCCGCCGACGTGGCGGTACGTCCCGCTGGTCGTCAGCGTCGTCGCGTTCGGCCTGCCCCACGGGGCCGTCGACTGGGCCGCGCTCCCGCGGGCGGCGGCCGGTTCGGCGGGCGACGCCGTCGACCTCCGCACGCCGTGGCGACGCACTCGCCGCGCGCGCCTCGCTCGTCGGTGGCTCGGAGTCGTCGGCGTCGTCTACCTCGTCGCCGGCGGCGCCTACGCCGTCGCGTGGTTCCGCGCGCCGCTCGCCGCGGCTGCCGCCTTCCTGGCGCTGACGTGGGTCCACTGGGGACAGGGCGAGATCTACCCGCTCCGCGAGGTCCTGAACGCCGACCACCTCGGCGCGCGGTGGCGCCGCGGGCTGACCCTCGCCGTCCGCGGCGCGCTCCCGATGGGCGTTCCCCTCCTCGCGTTCCCCGACCGATACCGAACGGTCCTCGAATCGTTCGTCGCTCCGTTCGGCGGGTCGGTGCCAACGTGGCCGTTTACCGCCGACGCCCGACTCGCGCTCGGCGCGACGCTGGCGGCGCTGACGATCGCGACGGTCACGGTCGGCTATCGGGCGGCCGACCGCCGGCGCGGGTGGGCGGTCGACGCCGGGGAGACGGGCCTCCTGTGGGCCTACTTCCTCGTCGTCCCGCCGGTGCTCGCGGTCGGCCTGTACTTCTGTTGCTGGCACGCGCCCCGTCACGTCGCGCGCACCATCGCGCTGGACGAGCGAGCGGTCGCCGCACTCGAAGCCGGTCACCTCGCGCCCGCGCTCGGTCGCTTCGCTCGCGAGGCCGCCCTGCCGACGCTCGTCGCGCTGGTCGGCTGCGGGGCGCTGTGGTGGGCGGCGCCGGCGCCCGAACCGACGCTCGCCGGCGCGACGGGCGTCTACCTCGTCGCTATCGCCGTGTTGACGCTGCCCCACGTGGTCGTCGTGACGTGGCTCGACCGGATCGCGGGCTACTGGTAGCGAGGCGCTCACTTCGTTCGCGCCCCGCTCTGACTGAAAACGGTTAACTGCCTACACCGACAACCGGGGATCAAATGGCCGAGGACGTCAAACCCACTCGCAAGGAGCTCATGCAGATCGAAGAGCGCATCGAGCTCTCCGAGCGCGGGCACGACACGCTGGAGCAGAAACGCGACGGCCTCATCATGGAGTTCATGGACATCCTCGACGAGGCCCAGGACGTTCGCGCCGACCTCGACGAGAAGTACGAGGAGGCCCAGAACGCGATCAACATGGCCCGCGCGCTCGACGGCGACGTGGCGGTGCGGGGCGCGGCCGCCGCGCTCAAAGAACACCCCGAGCTGACCACCGAGTCCCGCAGCGTCATGGGCGTCTACATCCCCCAGATCGACTCGACGAAGGTCCAGAAGAGCCTCGACGAGCGGGGGTACGGCGTCCTCGGGACCAGCGCCCGCATCGACGAGGCCGCCGAGGCCTACGAGGAACTGCTCGATCAGATCATCCTCGCCGCCGAAGTCGAGACGGCGATGAAGAAGATGCTCGACGAGATCGAGACCACCAAGCGCCGCGTCAACGCTCTGGAGTTCAAGCTGCTGCCAGAACTGCGGGCCAACGAGGAGTACATCGAGCAGAAACTCGAAGAGCAAGAGCGCGAGGAGATCTTCCGCATGAAGAAGATCAAAGACAAGAAGGAACGCGAGGAGGCCGCCGAGGAAGCCGAACAAGAGGACGCCGCAGAAGAGCCCGTCCCGGCCGACGACTGACGTCCCGTTCTCCGTCTCACCGCGCGTCCGGTTCGTTCTCGGCACCGTTTAGTCCGTCGCGCGCGCACGCACAGACGTGACCTGTCCCGACTGTGGCGCGCCGACGCTCGGCTTCGCTGTCCCCGAGCAGTACCGCGACGCCCTGCCCGGCGAGAGTCCCGGCGCCGAGGTCTGCGTCCAGTGTCTCGCGCTCCGGCCGGTCGCGGACCCGCCGACCGAGATCCCCGACTTCACCGCGATCGGCGACGCCGTTCCGTCGAACGACGACGCGGCCGTCCCGTTCGTGCTCATGGTCGGACTGATCCCCTCGCTGGCGACTAACCGCTCGGAGATATCCGAGCTCCTGGCGAGCGTCGAACGGGCGGGTACCGATCCGTTGCTCGCCCTCGACCGCCTCGCCGACGACCCGACTGTCGACGCCGAGGCCGATCTGCGGACGCGCCGACGCCAGCTCGAACAGCTCCTGTGACCGCGAAGTCGTGCGATTTACCACCTGGTAGGCCAGGCTTTCGTCGCGCTCCCATCGGCTCCCTACTCTGTTAGGTACACCACATTTACATCAGTGGGTAGTACGTAATGACGCGGCATCGATGCCAGGTGCCGCCGCGACGACACTTAGGACCCGTCGTCGTCTCCCCCCAATCCCCCCTTACCACCAGCACCCATTTCGCGTCGCCGGTGGTGGCCCGACGGAGGCACTCTCCCCCCCGCCTCCCGGGTACGCCGGCGACACTCTCTCCCTCTCGGTAACTTCCGGTTACTCGCGAGGCCGGCGACAGCCAGCCGTCTGCGGAGGGCGCTGGGGCTGGTCGACCGAGCGATCGACGGAGAACCGGTGAGCGACCGCGTCGTCTAGACGCCGGTGGAGTACCGGAGGATGCCGGCGATGCCGCCGAACGCCGAGAGGAGCTGTTCGCCCTTCTCGAAGTCCGTCGAGACGAAGTACGTCTCTGTGCCGCGCTGTTCGGCCAGCTCCATGAGGTGGTCGATGGCGTCGTCGCGCTCGGCCTCCATCTCCTCGCCGCAGCGGTCGCAGGCCCTGTCGTCGTCCAGGCTCTCCGAGTGGCCGAGCAGTTCCCGCTCGGTGTGGCCGTCGGGACAGTCGTAGATGGCCACGTCCTGTCGCAGGTCTTCGCTGAGCAGCAGCGTCTCGACGGCGCCCATGTTGAGGTTCTCGCGGGTGGGGCCGAAGCCGTAGGTCGCCAGGTCACCGTCGTGGAGTTCGTCGAAGAACTGCTCCATGTACTTCTTGTCCTGGAGCATCTCGTATTCGTCGAGCACGTCCTGTGCCGAGTCGACGAGGTCGTGCAGCCCCGACTCGTCGGTGTAGGCCACGTCGAACTTCCCGAGCACCATGTCGCCGAGTTCGTGGTGGAGGTAGTCGCCGTCGAGGAACTCGTCTTTGGTCGGCGACGGGCCGCCCACGAGGATACCGTCCATCTCGTGGCGCTGGTCGACGAAGAGATCGTTCGCCATCCCGGCGACCTCCTGATAGAAGTTGTCGATCGCTTCGAGGCGCAGGCGGGCGAACCGCTGGGCGGACTGACCACCCTTTCGCTGCTTGCCGGGCACGAGCGAGGAGGCGGACTTGACCGGCTCGACGCGCTTGCCGCGCAGCCAGCCGACGTTAGCCTCGCGCCGGTCGAGGACGATCAGGCCGAACAGGCCCTTGTCGGCGAGCATCTCCTCCAGCGGCTCGGTGAGGAAATCCGAGTCGCAGTGATACCGGAACGACTCGATGGGCTGGGGCGGACTCTCCAGCGTGCGGGTGACCATCTCCGAGCGGCCGCCGCCGGTGTCGATCGACCCCGAGAAGACGACCATCCCGTTGTCCGGCGGGAAGGTGTCGTAGTAGCGCAGGCGGTCCTTGATCGAGGTCAGGGCGTCCTGGACGGCCGTGCGGGTGTCCTTGGACTTGATGTTGGAGGCCTCGCTGTGCTCCTGGGTGACGTGGGCGACGACGCTGCTGATCTGGCGGTCCTCCGGGATGTAGATCGAGACCAGCTGTGTCCCCGACCCGCTGTAGCCCTTGAGCTCCTCGATGACCTTGCGGAACTCGTATTTCTGTTTGTCCGACTGTTCCTGTTGCTCACTCATTGTCCATCATTCGGGCGCTGGGGGGTAAGTAAGTGTTGACCTCCCCGGACGAGCGGCGACGGACGCCGTCGCGGTTGCGCCAGCCACAACCGCTAAGACGCCGGGTGATCCACAGTTTCACACGGACGAGCCGAACCGAGTCGTTCCCCGTGGTGGGTGGGACGACCGGCGGCGAACGGTTCGGGGTGTGGAATGAGCACGGACGCGACGACGGACGATCACGGTCGGCTGTACGGGTGGGTAGCCGCTGCCGTCGGCGGCCGCGTCGGCGACGGTCCGGTCGGCGCCCGCCTGCGCGCGTGGTACTCGACCGTCGACCCCCGATACCGCCCGGTGACCGTCGGGACGTGGACGCTCGCGCTCCTCGTCTACGCGCTGGGTGATACGGGACTGACGACGGTCGTCCTCGCGCTCGGCGGGTTCGAGGCCAATCCGGTCGCTCGCGTCTTCCTCGCGCATCTCGGCTACGCCGGCCTGGTCGTCCAGAAGGGGCTGGCCGTCGGGCTGCTGGTCGGCATCTGGCGATACTACCCGACTGTCGGAGATCTGTCGCGGGACCCGTGGCGGCTGGTCGTTCCGACGGTCGCGGCCGCCCGCGGCCTCCAACTGGTCGCGATCCACGTCTCGAACGTCCTCGCCCTGGCCTGAGCGGCCGACGGGCGTCCGACGGCCGTCAGAACGGACGGCGGGTTTATGTGGCACCCGTGATTTGGACTAGCACAATGGCGGGCTACGTCTGCACAGTCGCCGGTGGGAAAGGAGGCGTCGGCAAGACGACGACGGCGGTCAACGTCGCCGCGGCCATGGAGGAAGAGGGCTACGACGTGGTCGTCGTCGACGCCGACCTCGGCATGGCGAACCTCGGTGCGATGCTGGGGGTCGAACCGGACACCAGTATCCACCAGATCCTCGCCGGCGGTCGCGCCGTCAGTGACGCGCTGACGGACGTACAGGGCGGGGTCACTATCGTCCCGGGCGAGCAGAGCCTGGAGGCGTTCGCCGACGCCGACCCCGCGAAGCTCAAGAAGGTCATCAAGACGCTGCGCAACGCCTACGACGTGGTCCTGATCGACACCGGCGCCGGTCTCAGCCACGAGACGACCGTCCCGCTGGGCCTCGCGGACGGCGTCGTCCTCATCACCACGCCCGACGACGTGGCCGTCGGCGACGCCATCAAGACCGCCGAACTCGCCGAGCGCGTCGACGGCGAGGTCATCGGCACCGTCCTCAACCGGACGACCACCGAGACGGACGTGGAAGCCATCGCCGACCGCTTCGACTCGAAGCTGCTCGCGGTGATCCCCGACGACATCGAGGCGACCGCCGACGAGCCGCTCGTACTCAACGCCCCCGCCAGCCCCGCCGCCGACGCCTACGTCCGACTGACCGAACACCTGATCGGCATCTTCTTCGAAGGGGCCGAGATCGACGAGATCGAGACCGCCGTCGACCGGGACTGGTTCGTCGACGACGAGGACGAGGAGGACGACGAGGACGACTCGGGCGGGCGCTTCGGCCTGTTCGGCTGACCGGGCAGTACTTATTTTACGGCGGCGACCGCATCCCCAACCAGAGCCGCGTGCGCGGCTCTGGATTGGTCCATGCAACTCGACGACTTCGTCAGCGAGAACGCCCCCGACGAGGGCGGCGACTCGTTCCAACTGGAGAACAGCAAGCTCCTCGACATCGCCGTCGACGGAGCGGTCATGACAAAAGCCGGTGCGATGGTCGCCTACGACGGCGATCTGTCCTTCACCGGCAAGTCCTCCGCCGAGGGCGGCCTCACCGGTTTCATCAAGGAGGCCGCCTCCAGCGAGGGGACGCCCGTGATGGAGGTCGAAGGGCGAGGCCACGTCTACGTGGCCGACCGCGAGAAGCGGATCCAGCTCCTCGACCTCGACGCCGGCGAGTCGATCTCGGTCAACGGCGAGGACGTGCTCGCCTTCGGCGCCGACGTGGACTACGAGATCAACACGATCGGTAGCATCGGCGGCGCCTCCGCCGCCGGGCTGACCAACGTCTTCCTCTCCGGGCCGGGGACGGTCGCGATCACCACCCACGGCGACCCGCTCGTCCTGGAGCCGCCCGTGCGGACCGACCCCGACGCGACGGTCGCCTGGAGCGCGAACCTCTCGCCGGGTATCGAGACCGACCGCAGCCTGAGCGACGCGGTCGGCCAGTCTTCCGGCGAGACCTACCAGCTCGACTTCGAGGGCTCGGAGGGCTTCGTCGTCGTCCAGCCCTACGAGGAAGGGCCGACCGGGCAGTAGGCTCGGCCGTCGGTCGTCGTACCGCGTGAACCGCCGGACTCGCCCCGGCGGCATTCGTCATTCCTATATCCGCCGCTCGTAAATCGGGAGGTATGTATCTCTCCTTGCGCTCGGAGGCCGAGGACGCCCTGCAAGCGGCGCTGGCCGCCCTCGACCTGCCGACCGAGGACCTGGGCATCGAACGCCCGCCCGAGGACGTCGACGCCGCCGTCGCCTCCAGCGTCGCCTTCCGTCTGGCGGGCGAAGTGGGCGCGCCGCCGCCGAAGGTGGCCGCCGACGTGGCGAACGAGATCGACCCCGCCGGCTACGACTACCTCGGCCGGGTCGACACCCAGGGGCCCTACATCAACTTCTTCCCCGCCGACCGCTACGTCGCCGACACCGTCGAGCGCGCCCAGTCCGAGGAGTACGGCCGGCTGGACGACCGCGACACCTCCGTCGTCGTCGAGCACACCAGCGCGAACCCGACGGGACCGGTCCACGTCGGCCGCGCCCGCAACCCCATCGTCGGCGACGCGCTCGCCCGGGTCCTCGACTTCGCCGGCTACGACGTGGACACCCACTACTACGTCAACGACGCCGGCCGCCAGGTCGCCGTGTTCACCTGGGCCTACGAGACCTTCGACGAGAGCGATCTGCCCGAGCCCGACCGTGACAAGCCCGACTACGACCTGGTCCGCTACTACCGGAAGGGCAACGCCTACCTCGAGGACGCCGACCCCGACGAGGAGGAGGCCGCCGAAGCAGAGATCGAGGCCATCATGCAGGGTCTGGAAGCCGGCGAGGAGGCGACCTACGAGCGCGTCGGCGAGGTCGTCGACCAGGTACTGGCGGGGATGACCCAGACGCTCGCGCGCCTCCCCGCCGAGTTCGACGAGTTCGTCAAGGAGACGCGGTTCATGCGCTCGGGCGCGACCGACGACGTGGTCGATCGCCTGCAGGACCTCGACGAGGCCGTCTACGAGGAAGACGCCTGGCAACTGGATCTGCCCGGGTTCGAGAAGCATCTGGTCTTCCTGCGCTCGGACGACACCACGCTGTACACCACCCGCGACATCGCTCACCACGAGTGGAAGTTCGCGGAGTACGACCGCGCCGTCACCGTGATCGGCGAGGACCACAAGCTCACCTTCGAGCAGCTCAACGAGACGCTGGAGCTGCTGGGCCACGACACCGACCGGCTCGACCAGGTCTTTTACTCGTGGGTGAACCTCCCCGGTGGCGAGGGAATGAGTACTCGCGAGGGCACCGGCGTCGACCTCGACGACCTGCTCGACGAGGCCATCGACCGCGCGCGGAGCGAGGTCGAGGACCGCCTCGACGACCGCCTGCGCAACGACGACCTGGACGAGAGCGACGTGGAGCGCATCGCCGAGCAGGTCGGGACCGGCGCCGTCCGCTACGACATCGTCTCCAAGCAGCCCACGAAGTCGATCACCTTCGAGTGGGAGCGGGCGCTCGACTTCGAGGCTCAGTCGGCGCCGTACGTCCAGTACGTCCACGCGCGCGCTTGCGGCATCCTCGGCGAGGCGGAGAGCGAGGGGCTCGAACCGGCCGAGACGGTCGACCCGGACCTGCTGGACACCGACGCAGAGCGGGATCTGCTGCGGACGATCGCCCGCTTCCCCGCGGTCGTCGAAGAGGCCGGCGAGGAACTGGAACCCCACCGCGTCGCCACCTACACGCGCAGCTTCGCCGAGCAGTTCAACGCCTTCTACCGGGAGTGCCCCGTTCTCACCGCCGAGGACACCGAAACCAGCCGGGCCCGCCTCGCGCTGGTCGCGGCCGCCCGCGAGACCGTCGGCAACGCCCTCGGGCTGCTGGGCGTCGCCGCGCCGGACTCGATGTAGGGTCGGCGACGGCACCTACCTGGTTAGGTACGGCGCTGACCAAGGGGTGGGACGTTGTCCGAGTGTGAGCGGATTCGCAGCACTCTCGTCGTGGCTGGCGCTCGGGGCGCTGGCCGCGGCGGGTGGAACGTTCGCGCTGGTCGCGTACCTGCGGCGCCACCTCGGCAAGCCGGGGGCCGACTGGCTCGTCGCGACGCTTGTCGCGCAGGGACTGTTCTGTCTGCTGGCGGCGGTGTCGCTGACGATCTCGAACCCCGACCTCCGACTCGTCGCGGAGGCGCTGACGGTCGCGGCGCTGTCGTGGACGGGCCCGCTCTTTCTGGGATTCGCCCTGGAGTACACCGGGCGAAGCGGCCTGCTCGACGGGTGGATCGTTCTCCCGGTCACCGGACTGGCGACGCTCGTCGTCGCGACGACGCCCGTCAACGACGTGGTCCTGCGGAACTTCCGGCTCGACCCGACCGGGCCGGCCGCGACCGTGGCCTACACCTTCGAGCCGTGGGGGCTGTTCTCGGTCGGCTTCGGGCTGGCGGCGGCCGGCGTCGGCGTCGCCCTGCTGGTCGACACGGTGTTGAGTTACGGCCCGCTGTACCGCCGGGAGGCGACCGCGGTCGCGCTCAGCACGGTCGCGCCGACGGTCGGGATCGCCGGCTGGGTGTTCAGCATCGGGCCGGCACCGCACCTCGCTGCCGTCGCAGTCATGTTCGTCCCGCACGTCCTGCTGGACGCCTACGCCTTCGTCGGCAGCGGGATGTTCGAGACGAATCCGACGACTCGCCGGGCCGCCGACCGCACCGCCATCGACGACATCGGGACCCCCGTGCTCGTGATCGACCCCGACGCCCGCATCGTCGACTACAACGACGCCGCCGACCCGCTGCTCGACGACGGCTCCGACGGCCCGACGCTCCTGGGAACGTCCGTCTCCTCGCTGGTCGACGTCGGCGCCGACCCCGTGCCGGACGGTGGCGCGGCCGACGACACCGGCCCGGGTGCGCCGACCGGCGGGTCGCCGGGCGAGGCCGACGATCTGGTCACCGTCCGGTCGGACGGGCGCCGCCGGGAGTTCCTCGTCTCGCAGTCGACGCTGACTGACCCGAAGGGCGCGACCGTCGGTCGGACGCTCGTCTTCCAGGACGTGACCCGCGAACGGCGCCGCGAGCAGCGACTCGACGTGCTCAACCGCGTCCTTCGGCACAACCTGCGCAACAAGATGACCGCCGTCGCCGGCAACGCCGAACTCATCGCCGACCGCAGCGAGGACGAGCGGCTGGTCGACATCGCGGACATCATCGACAGCAGCGCCCGCGAACTCATCGACATCGGCGAGAAGGCCCGCACCTTCGAGCAGTGTCGTCGCGACGGCCCGCGCTACCGGTCGGTCGACGTCGACGCCGTCCTGACCGACGCGGTCGCCGACTACCGCGCGGCCGCCGCCCGGATCGACGTGACCGTCGACGGCGACGCGGCCCCCGTCACCGACCCGGAACTGCTCCGAATCGTCGTCGCCAACCTCGTCGAGAACGCCGTGGAACACGGTTCCACGAGCCCTGACTCGCAGGCTCGCCAGGACGCCGTCGAACACGTCGACGACCCCACCGTCTCCGTGACGGCGACCGTCGACGGCGGGGTCGCGAGCGAGGAGAGCGCCCCCTCGTCGGAGCGAAGCTCCGACGGCGGCGAACTCCGGGTGACCGTCGCCGACGACGGTCCCGGCATCCCCGACGGGGAACTGGCCCCGCTCGACGCGGGCACCGAGACCCAGCTCGAACACGCCACCGGCATCGGCCTCTGGGTCGTCCAGTGGAGCGTCGACTCCCTCGGCGGCACCGTCTCCTTCGACACCGACGACGGCACCACTGTCACCGTTCGCCTCCCCGACGGCCCCGGCGGCGCCGACGGGACCGCGCCCGACTCCGGACCGGCTGCCACGAATACATAGTTGTACATAGCCTTCTATAGCGCTCGTCGGCTCGCTATATCGAACTTAGTCACCGTCTTATCGGCCGCTCCGGTAGCCACGGGCACCTGACGCGGCCGGACCGACGGAGGTCGGCGCGTCGACAGCTACCATGAGCGACACCACGAACGGCACCGACGCGGCGGACGGGACAGGCAGCGACGGAACCGACGCGGCCGGCGAGGGAGCCGGGGCCCCCGTCGACGGGGCCGACGCTTCGGACGAGCGGGGCGAGAGCGAGACGCTCGACGGGCTCGCGGTCGACGAGGCCGTCGAGCGCGTCCGCGCCCGCGAGCCCGAGCGCGACCCCCAGGTCGTCCGGGCCGCGCTGTCGTTCGCCGCCGACGACGGCGTCGTCAGCCGAGCGGGCCTTCGGGAGTCGCTGAAGCTCACCTCGAAGGTGCTCACGACGGCGGAGACGCGGGCGGAACTCGCCGCCATCGCGCTGGACGACGCCCGCGAGGCCGCCGCGTCGGCGCCCGACCTGCCGACGGTCCAGGCCCGCCTGGACGGTTTCGAGGCCGAGGTGGCCGCCGTCGAGGACCGCGCCGCCGCCCTCGGGCCGGACCTCCAAGCGGTCGTCGACGACCGCGAGGACCCCGCGGCCCGGTTCGCTGTCGCCGACGGCCTCCGCCGGGTCGACGAACGGGCGCGCGACGTCCAGCGGACCGCCGACGAGCTCCAGTTCGACCTGGAAGACTTCGAGCGGTGGCTCGACAGCCACCCCGTCCGCGTCCGCGAACTCGGCGAGGATATCGACGCGCTCGCCGACTCGCTCGACGATCTGGCGACCGCCGTCGAGCACATCGAGGCGGCCGCCGGGGACGCCGACGGCGACACCGCAGCAGACCGCGACGCGGGCGCGGACGACCCCGCCCGGGTCTGGTTCGACGCGACGCTCAGCCACCGGGCGACCGGCCTCACCGTCGCCGACCTGCGGGCGGAACTCGCCGACCTGCGGACGTGGGCCGACCGCGAGGACGCCGACCTCGTCGACGAGGGCGGGCTGGACGACCTGGCGACCCGGCTCGCCGACCTCGACGGACGCCGCGCGGACCTGGGCGAGCGGCTCGACGCGGTCGCCGAACCCGAGTGGACCGACCGCTTCGGCCAGCGGGTCGCGGCGGTCGAGTCGGATCTGGACGACTGCGAGCCCCCGGTCGACTGGGGCGCCGTGGGATCGGTCCTCGACGAGCACCGCGCCGCCCTCGACTCCGGCGCGTAGCGAGCGCGGTCGGTCGTCGCCGGCAGTAACGACTGTTCTATCCGGTTTCAGGCGCGATCGACAGCAACCGAGCCGGTGCGTCGGAGTGTGCGATCAGACGTTGCGCTCGCGGATGGCCGCGCGGGCGGCCACGTCCGCGACGGCGGCGCCGCGGTCGGCGGTCCGGGTGAGATGGTCGAGCCCGCGAGCCAGTGCGACGGTCGCGGCGGTCGAGCCGTCGAAGGGGTCGGTCGCCTCGTCGAACAGCGCCTCGTCGACGGCCTCGACCTCGGCGACGGCGCGCTCGTAGCCGTCGAGCGCGATCGCGGTCAGCCCCTCGTCGGCGTCGTCGAGGACGGCGGTCGTCGCGTCCTCGACGACCGCCCGGGTGGACTCGGCGGCCTCGCGGACGTTCTCCGCGACCGGGTCGGGGAGCGCCTCGGGGAGTCGGCGGGCGGCGCGTGCGACCCCGACGCCCCGACGGGCGACGCCCTCGAGCTGGCGGGCGGTGACGTAGTAGTCGAACAGCGTCGGCCGAGCGAGCCCGAGTCGGTCGATCTCCTCCAGCGAGACGAGCGACCGCGAGAGGTGCCGCGCCACCATCCGAAAGAGCCGGTCGGCCTCGTCGGCGCGCCCGCGGAGCCGTTCGTAGGCGTCGGCGTCGGCGTCGACGAGCGCGTCCGTCGCCGTGCGGTGGATCGACAGCGCCGTGAACTGCAGCTGGACGACCGACTGGCGGACGGAGACGTTCGCGGCGTCGAGCAGGTGCTGGACGGTGATCTCGCCGTCGTTTTCGACCAGCAGATCGGTGCCGACGAGGTTGCGGACGACCGAACGGGCGGCACGGCGCTGCTCGTCGGTGAACGTCCCCGTCGGTTCGAGCGTGACCGTCTCGAAGCCGACCGCGTGAGCGGCCTGGAGCGCACGCCGGACCAGCGCGGGCTCGTCGCCGTCGATCGCGACGGTCGCCGTGGCCAGCTCGTCGACGTCTTTCTCGGCGGCGCGGAGGACGATCGAGTCGTCGCTGTGGGTGGTCAGATACAGCTCCATGCCCGCCTCGAGCTGGTGGTCGTTCGCCCACTCTTTGGGGATCGACACCGTGTACGTGCCGCCGCCGACCTGTTGGAGTTTGCGCGTCTGCATCAGTAGAGCAACTCGGGGTCGTTGTCCAGCATGTACAGCGTCCGCGCGGCGACGTTGACCCCGTGGTCGCCGACGCGTTCGAGGTCCCGGATGGTAAGGAGGAGCCGGGACACGTCGTCCAGTACCCGTTCGACCGCCCACGAGTCCTCGCCGGCCTCGCCCTCGAGGAGGTCCCGGACGACCCGCTCGCTGGCGCGCTGGCAGTGGGCGTCGAGTTCGTCGTCGCGAGCGGCGACCGCCCGGCAGGCGTCGGCGTCGCCGTCCTCGTAGGCGTCCAGCGCCGCGGACACCTGTTCGCGGGCGTCGGCGCCGATGTCCCGCACGTCGACCTCGTCGGCCGGCCGCTCGGCCGCCAGCGCGTAGCGGCCGAGGTTTGTCGCCAGGTCGCCCACCCGTTCGAGGTCGGTGCAGATCTTGAACGAGGCGGCGACGAACCGCAGGTCCGACGCGACGGGCTGTTGGAGCGCGAGCAGGTCGATGCAGTCGCTCTCCAGGGCGAGATACCGGTCGTTGATCGCGGCGTCGCCGTCGATCACCTCCTCGGCGAGGTCGTCGTCGCCAGTCGCCAGCGCGGTCAGCCCGTCGTCGAGCTGGACGAGCGCGTCGTCGCCCAGCGCGCGCACGTCGGCCCGCAGGTCGTCGAGCGCCGCCCGGTATCCCTCGCGCGTCACGGCGGTCACCCGAACTTCCCGGTGACGTAGTCCTCGACGCGCTGGCTCTCGGGGTTCTCGAAGATCTTGTCTGTGTCGTCGTACTCGACGAGTTCGCCGCCGGTGAGGAAGACGGCGGTCTGGTCGGAGATCCGCGCCGCCTGCTGCATGTTGTGTGTGACGACGACGACGGTGTAGTCCTCGGCCAGCTCCTCGATGAGGTCCTCGATCTTCGAGGTGGCGACGGGGTCCAGCGCCGACGCCGGTTCGTCCATGAGGATCACGTCCGGGTCGACCGCCAGACAGCGGGCGATACAGAGCCGCTGTTGCTGACCGCCCGACAGCCCCATCGCGTTGTCGTCCAGCCGGTCTTCGATCTCGTCCCAGATGGCCGCCTGTTCGAGCGCCCGCCGGACGAGTTCGTCGGCCGTCTCGCTGTCGTCGCGGCCGGTGAGTCGCGCGAGCAGCCCCGTATCCAGGTCGCCGTGTTTGCGGGGCCCGTAGGTGATGTTGTCGCGGATCGACTTCGGGAAGGGGTTGGGCGCCTGGAACACCATGCCGACCGACTTGCGCAGCTCTACCAGGTCGACGCCGTCCTGGTAGACCTCCTCGCCGTCGAGTTCGACGGAGCCGTCGATGCTGGCTGCCTTGATCCGGTCGTTCATCCGGTTCAGACAGCGGAGGAAGGTAGACTTGCCACAGCCCGAGGGGCCGATAAGCGCGGTGACGCTCTCCTCGGGGATGTCCATCGAGACGTCCTTCAGCGCGTGGTCGTCGCCGTAGTACACGTCCAGGTCCTCGACGCTGAGCTTCGCCTCGCCCGCGAAGGAGTAGTCGCTCCACTCCTCGCGGATCCGCTCGTCTGTCTCGCCCGTCGTCGTCGCCGACGAGCGCGCTGTGCTCTCCGCCTGTGGTTCTGTCTCACTCATAGGTCAGTTTGCTCCGGAAGTACTGTCGCGTGGCGATACCGACGGCGTAGAAGGCGAGGACGACGCCCAGCAGGACCAGCGCCGTGCCCCAGCCGAAGGCGGTGACGTCGTTGACACCGGCGGTCTCGCCGGTTCCGGTCAGGATCACCTGGTACAGCTGGTAGGGCAGCGCGGTCGCCGCCTGCGTGAGTTCGGGGTTGGTGACGAACGGCGGCGACAGCGACAGCTGGAAGCCGTCGAGCACCTTCGCCCGCTGTCCGGCGCCGACGAACGACCCGCCGCCCATCGTCAACAGCAGGGGCGCCGTCTCGCCGGCGATGCGGCCGACGCCGAGGATGACGCCGGTGACGACGCCCGGCATCGCCGCCGGGAGGACGACGCTGCGGATCGTCTGCCACTTCGAGACGCCCAGCGCGGCGCTGGCGTCGCGGTACTCGTCTGGCACCGCGATCATCGCCTCGCGGGCCGTGATGACCACCAGCGGCAGCAGCATGAACCCGAGGGTGATCATCCCCGAGAGCAGCGACTTCTGTGGCTGGGGGGTAAAGCGGGGCACCAGGAACGCGGCGCCGAACAGACCGAAGACGATGCTCGGCGTGCTCCACAGCGCGTTCGTGGCGATCTCCACGACGTTCGTGAACCGCCCCTGCTCGGCGTACTCCGTGAGGAAGATCGCCGCGCCGACGCCCAGCGGCACCGAGAGGACGACCGCACCGATCACCAGCCAGATCGTTCCGACGATGGCCGGGAACACGCCCGTGATGTCGGTGAACAGCGACGCGCCGTTCATCAGGAACGGCCAGGACACCGGCCAGACGATGTCGAAGCCGAATCCGAACAGGCCGATCGTCGTCGCCGGGCCGACGCCGAGTCCGATCTCGACGCCCCGGGTGACCGGGCCGAAGCCCTTGAACACGACGAAGGCGACGAGCGCGACCAGCACCCCGATGATCGACACGGCGTTGAGGTAGACGAGGAGGTACGCACCGAGGTGACGCCCGCGGGCGCCGAAGCCGCCGTAGGCTTTCGCGGCCGCCCAGCCGACGACCAGCGACGACGCCATGACCGCGAAGGGCGCCACCGTGGCCGCGAAGAAGGTGACCGCCTGCGCGTCGGGGAAGTTCGCCGGCGACCACGACCACTCGGGACCGACGACCCCCAGCAGGAACACCAGCCCGAAGAAGACGGCGAGCGCGCCGGCCGGCAGCGTCGACCCGATGTCCTCCCGGGGCAGAGCGGTCGCGAAGAACCCAACCGCGCCGAGGACGAGGCCGCCGGCCACGGCGCCGACCACGCCGAGCCCGAGCGTCTCGGCGGCGACGAGCGCGCCGATCAGTCCCCACAGTCCCGCGAACAGGCCCCCGGCGACGACACCGGCGCTCGCGCGCGGGTCGGTCGGGAAGACCCCCCGGTAAGACAACAGTCCGAACCCGGCCACTGCCACGCCCATGAGGACCAGCAGCAGTCCGAGGGTCGTCAGCGTCGGCAGGCCGGCGAGCGTCCCGGTGATCGAGACGAGTTCGACCGTGGCCGCCAGGCCGAGGAAAAAGAGGACGGCGGCCAGGCCGACGGTCAGCGCGGCGACCGTCTCGTAGGTCGAGGTGTCCCCGCGGACGACCGACGTGTCGGTGGCGCTCGCCATTACTCGACACCCCCGACCTTCCGGTCCATACGGCGCTCGATCAGCTGCGAGCCGATGCTGAGGACGAGGACGGTGACGAAGAGGATACAGCCCGCGACGAACAGCGCGTCCTTCTGGAACCCGCTGGAGGAGCCGTAGTTGGCCGCGATGAGCGACGTGAGCGTCTCGAAGCCGTAGAAGACGTTGTACAGCGGCTCGGCGACCGTCGGCGTGTTCCGTAGCATCACCGTCGCGGCCATCGTCTCACCGATGGCGCGGCCGACGCCGAGCAACACGGCCGCCGACACGCCGGAGAAGGCGGTCGGGATCGTCACCGCCGTCATCGTCTGCCAGTCGGTCGTCCCGAGCGCGAGCGACCCGCTCTTCATCGACTCGGGGACGCTGTTGATGGCGTCCTCGGCGATCGAGACGACCGTCGGCAGCGCCATCAGCCCGACGACGATGCCGACGAACAGATACGTCCCCTGGCCGACCAGATCGAACGCGTCGGAGGCCCAGGGGCTCAACACGGTGAATCCGAGGAAGCCGTAGACGATCGAGGGGATGCCGGCGAGGATCTCGACGCCGGGTTTGACCACCTCCCGGACCGGTCCGGGGGCGATCTCCGAGATGAACAGGGCGGCCGCGACACCGAGTGGCCCGGCGACCACCGTGGCGATGATCGTCACCAGGACCGTCCCCTGGATCATCGGGAGCATCGAGTACCGAGGCGTCCCCTCGGCAGGAGTCCAGGACGTGGTTGTAAACAGCTTCAGGCCGGGGACCGGGATCCCGAACAGCGTCCCGCTCCGGTCGGCCAGGATCGGCCAGGCCTCGAAGAAGATGAAGAAGGTGATCAGCGCGAGGATGACGACCGTCGAGACGGTCATCGCGAGCGTGACTCCCCGTGCGGCCAGCTCCTGGTGGCGCAGCCAGCCGTACGCTATCGCCACCAGAAAGCCCGCGAGAAACACCGAGGTGTACGGCGAGGTCACGAGGAAGCCGACGAACGCACCCACCAGCGACAGCGCACCGAGCGCACCGACAGCGACCGCGTCGTTGTCTGTGTCCTGTACGAACTCCACGAACCGAGCGAACCGAGACGCCAATCGGGACTGCCACCCGTCGGGGTCTCTCTGTTTCGTTGTTGCCATTGTATCGAAAGGAAAACCGCGCGGCGACTCGGTTTAGGCGGTGTCGGGGAGCTTCTCCATCTCGGCCTCGATGTCGGCGGTCGGCAGCGGGATGTAGTTGTTGCCCTCGACGAAGACGGTCTGTCCGAACTGCGTCAGGAACATCCGCATGAACGCGCCCTCGCGGTCGTCCGTCCCGCTCGGGGTGTCATCGGTGATCTGCGTGTACATGTGCAGGTCGCGGTTCAGCGGGTAGGCGCTGTCGAAGATCGTGTTCTCGGCGTCCTTGCTGGTCTCGTAGACCGTGCCATCGAAATCGATCGCGATGGGCTGGACCTGTTCGCCGGTAAAGGCCAGCGCCATGTACGCGATGGCGCCCTCGTTCTGTCGGACGAGCTGGGCGACGCCCTGGTTCTGGCCCTGGCGGGTGTCGACGCCGGGCATCTCGGCCTCGGCGTCACCGAGCATGTTCAGGCGGAAGGAGGTGTCCGTGCCCGAGCCGACCGCGCGGCCGATGCAGAAGATCTCTTGGTCCGGACCGCCGAGCTCCGACCAGTTGGTGATCTCGTCCTGGTAGATCTGGCGGATCTGCTCGCCGGTGAGCTGGTCGATACCGGCGTCGGCGATGTCCTTGCTCACGACGACCGGCTGGCCGTCGCGACCGAGGACGTGGTCGACGACCTCCTCGTTGGCTTCCTCCTCGCTCCAGCCGAGCTCGGCCGTGATCGGACCGGACGAGTTCCCGATGTCGACGAGCCCGCCGGTGACCGCTTCACAGCCGGTCCCGGAGTGGCTCAGACCGATAGTCGCGCGGTAGGGCGGGTTCGAGCGCTCGTCGGTCGCCTCGAAGCCGTGCTGCGTCGCGAAGTAATCAGCGAGGTTCTTGTCGGTCTCGATCTCCGACCAGCCGGGAACCGAGCCCTCGTCGTTGGAGCCCCAGTACTCGCCGTCGCTCGGCGGGGCGTTGCCGTTCCAGTAGGAGGCCCCCTCGTTCGCGATGGGGTAGACCGTCGAGGAGCCCTCGCCGGTCAGCAGCGACGGCTCGTTCGGGCTGCTCGAAGAGCCGTCCGAACCGTCCGAACTGTTCGAGCCGTCCGAGCCGTCCGAAGAACCGTCGGAGCCACCACTCGACGAGCCGTCGCCCGAGGGCTTGGGCGTGTCCGTCTCCTCGCTACCACCGCTCGAACACCCTGCCAGTCCCGCCGCACCGATCGCACCGGATGTCAGCAGGAACTTGCGCCGCGTTACCCTGTCCGCCGGACGCTCCGAATCTCGCGTCATCACCTGAGTGGAGTCGGGACCTAACTAAACGGGTTTATAATAGGGGTACCACCCGGTACGGCCCCCCTCTGAGCGGTACTGTCGGGTGTGGGTGAGAACGGTTTGCAGGGGTCGGTACGGAGCGATATATATCTTGATGGACTGCTCTTAGCGAGATACTTCCCGGACGAGCCGAGACGGTCGAGTGGCGTGCGCGGGCTGTCAGGCATGCATCACTCCGGGCGGGGCGTCGTTTGCTCGGTCTGCTCGATTCCCGCGCGCCGGCGGGCCGCGGTGGGCGACCGCGGCCGCCGTCCCCATCGTTCGACCACGGCCGACGGCGAGCGCCGCGTCTCCGCGGCCGCTCCGTGCTGACCGGCCACGATATCTATAGAGGGCTACGTACTCGCTGGTAGCAGTAATATAAACCGCCTACATAGTCGGTCGGAATCCTCTATCCATGAGTTCCGATGGTTCCACGGGTGAGAGTCGGTGACGGGTGACAGCGCGCTTGCCGAGCTACGCGACAGCCACCACCGGATCGAGGCCGACCGCTGGGAAGACATCTACGTCGTCGGCGACGTCCACGGCTGTCTCCCGGCGCTCGAACGGCTCGTCGACCGCATCGACCCCGACGACGACACCTTGCTGGTCGTCGTCGGCGACCTGATCCGAAAGGGACCGGACAGCCACGGTGTCGTGGAGTTCGTGCGCGAGCGCGACACCGTCGTCAGCGTCCGCGGGAACAACGAAGCGAAGGTCGTCCGCGGCGACAAGGAGGTCCCAGGGCTGACCGGCGAGGACCGCGCTTACATCGAGTCGCTGCCCCACGTCATCTCCTGGGACGGCCACCTCGTCGTCCACGGCGGGGTCGACCCGCGCAAGTCGCTGGGCGACCACGACCGCGAGGAACTGCTGACGATGCGCTCGCTGACCCCCGACGGCAGCTACGACCGGCCGTACTGGTTCGAGGAGTACGCCGACAGCCCGCGCGTGTTCTTCGGCCACACCGTCCTGGCCGAGCCCTACGAGTCGGCCGGCGCCGTCGGCCTCGACACCGGCTGCGTCTACGGCGGCGAACTGACGGCCTACCACGTCGCCTCCGGCGAGTTCGTCACCGTCGAGCCCGAGCAGACCTATCAGGAGCGCAGCGACGACAGCATCGTCGCCCCTCGAATGCCCCACTGATGCCGACCGACGAGTCAGCCGCAACCGACCCGAACGGAGACGAGCCGACGACAGCGGACGACGGCACCCCTCTCGACGCGAGTGGTGACAGCGGGACGGTCGTCGTTCCGGACGCGGCGGGGGCCGCGGCCGTCGACGGCGGGGCGAGCTTCGACCGCTCGGACCCGGCGTTCTACCTCAACCGCGAGCTGAGCGAGCTGGCCTATCAGCGCCGGGTCCTCCACGAGGCCATCGACGAGCGCAACCCCCTGCTCGAACGGGTGCGCTTCCTGTCGATTTTCACCCGCAACATGGACGAGTTCTTCATGAAGCGGGTCGGCGGGCTCAAACAGCAGATCGAGGCCGGCGTCACCGAACGGACGGTCGACGGCCGCACCCCCGCCGAGCAGTGGGAAGCGGTGCTCGACGCCGCCCGGCCGATGTTCGCTCGCCAGACCGACTGCTACGAGTCGGTCGTCCGCCCGGCGCTGGCCGAGGCCGGCATCCACGTCCTCGACTACGACGACCTCTCGACCGACGAGCGCGCGGCGATGCGTGAGTACTTCGAGCGGTCCGTGCTGCCGACGCTGACGCCGCTCGCCTTCGACCCCGCCCACCCGTTCCCGTTCATCTCGAACCTGAGTCTCTCGCTGGCGGTGCTCACCCGCGAGGCCGACGGCGACGGGACGACGTTCACCCGTGTGAAGATCCCCCAGAACCTCCCCCGGCTCGTCGAAGTCAGCGAGGGCGAGCGGTACGTCTCCATCGAGGACGTGATCCGCGCGAACCTCGACCTGCTGTTCCCCAACGTCGAGGTCGTCGAGGCGTCGCTCTTTCGGCTGACCCGCAACGCCGAGGTCCGGCGCGACGAGGAGGTCGCCGAGGACCTCATCGACATGATCGAGGAGGTGCTCGAACAGCGCCGGTTCGCCACCGTCGTCCGCCTGGAAGTCGAGGCCGGCATGTCCGAGCGGGCTCGCACCACCCTGGTCGAGCAGCTCGACCTCGACGAACGAGAAGTGTTCGAGCGGCCCGGCCCGCTTGACTACCGGGAGTTCACGCGCCTGCTCGACCTGGATCGACCGGAGCTAAAGCTCCCGGAGTGGACGCCCCAGCCCCATCCGCGGCTCCAGCGCGAGCGGACGCCGCTCGGCGAGGTCGGCGACGAGGCGGACATCTTCGCGCGCATCCGCGAGGACGACATCCTGCTGCACCACCCCTACCACTCTTTCACCGACACGGTCCAGCGCTTCCTCGCCGAGGCCGCCGCCGACCCGGACGTACTCGCGATCAAGGCGGCCATCTACCGGACCGCCAGCGACTCGGGGATCATCCAGTCGCTTATCGACGCCGCCGACAACGGCAAGCAGGTCGCCGTGATGGTCGAGCTGAAGGCCCGCTTCGACGAGCAGAACAACCTCGAGTGGGTCCGCCGCCTGGAGGAGAACGGCATCCACGTCGCCTACGGCACCATCGGGCTGAAGACCCACACCAAGACCGCCCTCGTCGTCCGCGAGGAAGACGACGGCGTCGAGCTGTACAGCCACGTCTCGACCGGCAACTACCACTCCGAGACGGCGAAAGGCTACGTCGACCTCGGGCTGCTCACCGCCGACCGCGACATCGGCCAGGACCTGGTGAAGGTGTTCAACTTCTTCACCGGCCCGTCGCTGGACGAACAGTTCCGGAAGCTGCTGATCGCCCCGGTCACGATGCGCGACCGGCTGACGGAGTACGTCCGGCGGGAGGCCGACCACGCCCGCGCGGGTCGCGAGGCTCGCATCGTCGCGAAGGTCAACGCCCTGGAGGACCCGGATCTGGTGGCCGAACTGTACGAGGCCGCTATGGCCGGCGTCGAAATCAATCTGGTCGTCCGGGACATCTGCCGGCTCCGGCCGGGCATCGAGGGAGTCAGCGAGACCGTCGACGTCTACAGCGTCGTCGGTCGCTTCCTCGAACACTCGCGGATCTACTACTTCGAGAACGGCGCCCGGGACCCGGACCTGCCGGCCGACGCGCCCGGCGGCCATCCCGAGTACTACATCGGGTCGGCCGACTGGATGACGCGCAACCTCGACAGCCGCGTTGAGGCCGTCGCGCCCGTCGAGGACCCCGACATCCGCGAGCAACTGCGGTTCGTCCTCGAACTCGTGCTGGCCGACAACCGCAAGCGCTGGGAGATGAACGCCGACGGCACGTACGAGCAGCGCCAGCCCGCCCCCGGCGACCCCGAGATCAGCACCCAGGAGGTCCTCATGGACCAGACCCGTCGGGCCGCCGCCGACGGCGACGTTGACCGCGGCATCCCCGCCGACGCCTTCGACGAGACGGACCTGCTCGTCGAACGCGTCGACCGCGACCCCGATCGGCGACCGGTGGACGACGACGCGGAGTCGAACGCAGGCGACGGCGCCGACGACGACGGTCCCGATGCCGGCCGCTCGGCCACCGAAGCCAGCGAACCGGCGGAGAAGCGCGTCGAGACCGACGGATCGGCCACGCCCGTCGCGAGCGGCGGCGCCGACGGGACGACGACGACCGACGACGACCTCCCGGTCGCGCTCTCGGAGCACCCCGACGCCTGGTACCGCCCGGACAGCGACCACTACGCCTTCGCCGTCCGGACGCCCGACGGGACCGTCTACCGGAAGACCGCCGAGGGCGCCGCCAGCGCGGTCGAACGGTATCGCGACTGACGCCCCGAGCGACGGGACGCTCGACCGCGCCCTGACCCGACCCCCACGGCGCGCCGCCTGTCCGGTGACTATATAGATTACTGTGAAATAACGTACCGATCGCAGGAAATTATTAGATGTCGGCGGCCGAGTCGTCGTGTGGCGCCCACCCATGCCCACCGCAAGCTCCCCTGCGCGTTCGGTCGCACTGTTCGTCCGCTCGCTGTCGCCGACTGAGACGCCCGCATCGCGACACGCCGACCGGGTCAGAGCCCTCGAAGTCGCCGATCGGGTCGAGGAGGCGTCGGTCACCGTCTGGGGATCGGAGATCGAACTCTCGACGCGCGCCAGGCGGACGCCGACCGGCAAGTGCGTCCTCGACCGGATCGCGGACTTCCGGGCGTGGGCCGACGAGCGCGGCGTCTCGATGGGGCCCTTCTTCGAGACGCGCGAGGTTTCCTCGTCGCTGACCGGCGAGGAGTACACCGCCCTCCGGCTGCCGGTCACCTGTCTCGCCGAGTACGACGGCGACGACCTGGTCCACGTCGCTCCCTACAGTACGGGTGAGGCTATCTGCTCGGTCGCCGACCGGCTCCGCCGGCTCGACCGGGCCGAGGCCATCGACGAAGACCGCGGTGACGGGGCCGCAGCCGTCGAGCGGCCGACCGATAGGCCCGCCCTCGGGACGGCCGCGGACGCTACCGTCCCGAGCGTTCGGACGCGGTGATGCAGTCGCGGCCGGCCGCTGCCGCTGGCCGAAACGCTCCGGCGTAGTCGGCGACGAACGTCGCCACGTCTCGGGGCGGCCGGCCGAGCAGCCGCTCCACGTCGTCGGTGACCCGACCGGCGAGTCCCAGCCGCGCGGTCGTGTAGATGCCGACCATCAGAACGAGGAACGGCAGCGGCTCTCCCCGCGAGCGCAGTCGCCGGACGAACGTCAGTATCGACGGGTCAGCGTACGTGATCGGCCGGTCGAGCACGCCGCTGAAGACGGCTGCCACCTCCTCGTAGGTGAGCGCCGCCGGGCCGGTGAGGTCGTAGGCGCGGTTCTCGTGGTCCGCTTCGGTCAGAGCGACCGCCGCGACGGCGCCCACGTCTCTCGCGTCGACGAAACTGGTCGCGCCGCCGCCCGCCGGGACGAACAGCTGGTCGCGCTTGACGACGTCCTCTCCGTGGACCTCCGAGAGGTTCTGCATGAAGACGGAGGCTCTCAGTCGCTCAGCGCGGTGTGATGGATTAGCGTAGTCGGCAACTGTAGGTGGAGCCAGCGGTCGGAGGAACAGATGTATACGAATCCCCGTCCTGTCCACTGTCAATGAGCGAATCGGACGGTCCCAAGCAGGTGTCGGACCCGGAGTACCACAGCGAGAACCACACGGCCGCCCAGACCTGCGGCTGGACGGCCAACTCGTTGCGGGGGGAGGGCAAGTGCTACAAGTACGCCTTCTACGGGATCGAATCACATCGCTGCATCCAGATGACGCCGGTCGTCAAGTGCAACGAGCGCTGCGTCTTCTGCTGGCGCGACCACGCGGGCCACGCCTACGAACTGGGCGACGTGGAGTGGGACGACCCCGCGGCGGTCGCCGACGCCTCGCTGGAACTCCAGAAGAAGCTACTCTCTGGCTTCGGCGGCAACGACCAGGTCCCCCGCGAACGCTTCGAGGAGGCGATGGAGCCGCGCCACGTCGCCATCTCGCTGGACGGCGAGCCCTCGCTGTACCCCTACCTGCCCGAACTGATCGAGGAGTTCCGCGACCGCGATATCACGACGTTCCTCGTCTCGAACGGGACGAAACCCGAAGTCCTCGCCGAATGCGACCCGACCCAGCTGTACGTCAGCGTCGACGCGCCCGACCGCTGGACCTTCGACAACACCGTCAAAGCCGTCGAGGACGACGCCTGGGAGCGACTGATCGACACGCTGGACGTGCTCGCCGAGAAAGACGAGACTCGCACCGTCCTCCGCACCACGCTCGTCAACGGGCGGAACATGCACCACCCCGAGTGGTACGCCTCGATGTTCCAGCGCGCCGACCCCGACTTCGTCGAGCTGAAGGCGTACATGCACGTCGGCCACTCGCGGGGCCGACTGGACCGGGACGCCATGCCCGACCACGAGGACGTGCGCGCGTTCACCGAGGACGTGATGGAACACATGCCCGAGCACGACTACCTCAACGACGTGCCCGTCTCGCACGTCACGCTGCTGTCGAAGACGGAGGACACCTGGGTCCCAAAGCTGCAGAAGGACAGCGAGTTCTGGGAACGGGACCCCTACGCCGAGGCCGGGGACTGACCGCCGACGGCCGAGCGCCTCGCACGGCCCAGGGCAGCGGTCGATGTCGGTCTGCAAACCGACCCCTCTTCCTCTCGTAGCGGACGAACTCGGCCACGAGCGGACGTGAGTGGCCCGTCGAGTTCGTCCCGACCGCGGCCGGTCCGGAGGACCAAATTCAGCGGCCGTTCATTATCGTTTCTCGTAATTGGGCACGTAGGTTAATGTATGACACCGAATGACACACCAGACACTGGTGAAAGGTTGTGTCAAGTATATTCGCTGCGATGGACCCGATGAAAGTCGCCATGGCAGCCGTCGCGCTGTTGGGGGTCGTTCCGGTCGCACTGCAGTACCGCGACCGGGCGAAGTGGTTCGCGCTCGGCTACGCGCTGCTGGTAGTCGCGGCGCTGAGTACCAATCTCGAGAACGTGCTACTCGGTGACCTGTTGAACCTCGCCGAACACGGCGTCGGACTGATGGGCGCGGGGATCGCGTTCTTCGCCGCCGCGTACATCCACCGGCAGCGGCTGACCGGTGGCGGGGGGATCGACGATGGTTGAGATCACGGTCCTGTTCGACTTCGTCGCCACGTTCGCGTTCGCGGGAGCGCTGGCCCTCGGAGTCGCGAACTGGCGGGACTCGGACCTCGAACGGGGCTTCTGGATCAACTTCTCGTTCGGTGCCGGTCTCGGCGTGCTCTGGACGGGGTCGGTCCTGCTCGAGTGGCTGGGCGTCGCACCGACGATGATGGACGCGCTGAGCGTCATGCTGCTGGGGTCGACTATCGGCGTCTACGCCGTCGGATCGACGGGGACCATGGCGGTCGTCGACGACATGAAGACGGCGACCCGCGAGGTCGACGAGGCGCGCCGGGAGGCCGTCGAGTTACAGGAGGACGCCGAGGACGCACGGCTTGAAGCCGAGCAGGCCAGCGAAGCGGCCGAGGAAGCGAAAGAGCGCGCCGAGCACGAGCGCGAGCAGGCCCAGCAGTTGAACGAGACGCTCCAACGGAAGGCGACGGAGTTCGGCGATGTGATGGCCGCGGCGGCGGCGGGCGACCTCACTCGGCGGATGGACGCCCACACAGACAACGAGGCGATGGCCGAGATCGCCGCGTCGTTCAACGCGATGATGGACGACCTGGAGGGAACCCTCGTCGAGATCCGGGCGTTCGCCGAGGACGTGGGCGCGTCGAGCGCGGAGGTCGAAGCCGGTGCGACCGAGAGTCAGTCGGCCAGCGAGCAGGTCGCCGAGTCGATGCAGGCGGTCTCGGCCGACGCCGACGACCAGAACGACCGCCTCCAGTCGGTCGCCACGGAGATGAGCACGCTCTCGGGCGCCGTCGAGGAGGTGGCGGCCTCCGCGGACGAACTCGACCACACCACCGGCGAGGCCGTCGAGGTCGGCGAGGCCGGCCGCGAGGCCGCAGGCGAGGCGATCGACGAACTCGACGCCATCGAGGCACAGGCAGACGAGACGGTCGACGAGGTGGAGTCGCTGGCCACCGAGATGGACGAGATCGGCGAGGTCGTCGATATGATCGCCGAGATCGCAGAGCAGACGAACATGCTCGCGCTGAACGCCTCGATCGAAGCCGCCAGGGCCGGCGAGGCCGGCGAGGGCTTCGCGGTCGTCGCCGACGAGATCAAGGGGCTGGCGGCGGAGGCCGCCGAAGCCACCGACGAGGTCGAACACCTCATCACCGACATCCAGGACTCGACCGACGGCACGGTCGCGAAGATCCGCGAGATGACCGACCGCGTCGAGTCCGGCGCCGTCACCACCGAGGAGGCGCTGGACGCGCTCGACGAGATGGCCGAGACGGTCCGCTCGGCCCACGACAGCATCACCGAGATCAGCGCCGCGACCGACGACCAGGCCACCTCCACCGAGGAGGTCGCCAGCATGGTCGACCAGGTTTCGGAGATGGCCAGCCGGATCGACGCCGAATCCGATCAGGTCTCGGCGGCCGCCGAGGAACAGACCGCGTCGCTCACTCAGGCCGCCGACAACGCTCGCTCGTTGTCCGGGCGGGCCGAAGAGCTTCAGGAGTTGCTCGACGAGTTCGTCGTCGGCGACGCCGGCGGCGGCGGCGGCCCGCCGACGACCGCTGCCACCGACGGCGGGCTCGCCCGCGAGGAGTGACTCCTGCGGACGGCGATTCGGTACCGTGCGGCGACTCGGTGGCGTTATGACCCGCCAGTCCGTACGACCGGAACAGGCAGCCGGCGGATCGATCCGTCACGATCGTCTTGTTCATTTCTGTGACGCATCCCATCTCCGGTATCCTTATCGGCGAGTGGCCGTTAGAAGGAAGCATGTCAGGTATCACGGCGTCGTCGGTCGGCCACGCCGAGCTGGCGACGCTGAAGGAGTTGGCGCTGTCGGGTGGCCTCGACGGCGACCAGAAGGTGTCCTGCTCGGCGCTGGCCGAGCGGCTCGACGCCTCGACGCAGACGGCTTCTCGGCGCCTCCAGCGGCTGGAGGAGGCCGACCTGGTCGAACGCGAGATCGTCAGCGACGGGCAGTGGGTGACCGTTACGGACGCCGGCGAGCGCGCGCTCCAGCGCGAGTACGCCGACTACCGGCGCATCTTCGAGCGCGACGCGAGCGTCGCGCTCGACGGCACCGTCACCAGCGGGATGGGCGAAGGGCGCCACTACATCTCCCTGCCGGGCTACATGCGCCAGTTCGAAGACCGACTCGGGTACGAGCCGTTCCTCGGGACGCTCAACGTCGAACTCGACGAGGACGGCGTCCGCGAGCGCGGGCACCTCTCCTCGTTCGAGCCCGTCACCATCGACGGCTGGGAGGACGACGAGCGCACCTACGGGCCCGCCTACTGCTACCCCGCGACCGTCGAGAGTGGGGCTTCAGCTTCGGGAGGCGGCGAAGCCGCCGACGATGGGGCGACCTTCGAGGACGCCCACGTCATCACACCGGAGCGCACTCACCACGGCGACGACCAGCTCGAAGTGATCGCGCCGGTGAAACTCCGCGACGAACTCGGTTTGACCGACGGCGACACCCTCACCATCCATGTCACCGAACAGCGATAGTATGGCCGGCGACGCATCGACCGCGACCGCGAGTGCGACCGTCGACCGGGCGGTCGACGCGCTCCGACGTGGCGACCCGATCCTCGTCCACGACGCCGCCGACCGCGAGGGCGAAGTCGACCTGATCTACCCCGCCGGCGCCGTCACGCCCGACGCGGTCGCCCGGATGCGCAACGACGCCGGCGGGCTCGTCTGCGCGGCGCTCGGGGACAGGGTGGCCGACGCCTTCGAGCTGCCCTACCTGCAGGAGGCCCTCGACCACCCCGCGGCGGCCGACCACGACCTGGGCTACGACGAGCGCTCCTCGTTTTCGCTGACGGTCAACCACCGCGACACCTACACCGGGATCACCGACGAGGACCGCGCGCTGACGATCACCGAACTCGCCGCGGCCGCGGCCGACCCCGAAGGGACCGACTTCGCGAGCGAGTTCCGCGCGCCCGGCCACGTCCACGTCCTCCGGGCCGCCCCGGACCTGCTGGCCGACCGGGAGGGTCACACCGAACTCGCCGTCGCGCTCGCCGGCGCCGCCGACCTGCCGCCGGCGATGGTCGTCTGCGAGATGCTCGACGACGACACCGGGACCGCCCTCACCCCCGCCGCCGCTCGATCCTACGCCGACCGCGAGGGGCTGGTCTACGTCGAGGGGTCGGCCGTCGCCGAGCGGCTCGGCTGACCGGTATCGGACCACTGAAGACCCGTCCGGCCCCAGCACCGACGATGAGCCATTTCTCGCGTCGGTCCGTCCTCCGTGCCACCGGCCTCGCGGTCGCCGGCGCCGTCGCCGGCTGTGCCAGCGACGAGCCGACCGACGGATCCGAGTCGACGCCGACCGACACACCCGGTGACGTCGTCGCCGGGCCGGGCGGCGCCTACGCGTTCGACCCCGAGGAGTACACCGTCTCCGTCGGCGAGACGGTCACCTGGTACTTCGCCAGCCCGAGCCACAACGTCGGCTGTCGGCCCGGCGACGACTCGCAGGTCGCCCTCCCCGACGGCGCCGACCCGTTCGCCAGCTACGACGACGGGTCGGTCGGCCAGACCGTCCCCCAGGGCGAAACGTACGAACACACCTTCGAGACGGCCGGCGAGTACACCTACGTCTGCATCCCGCACTCCCGACAGGGGATGGTCGGGACGGTCGTCGTCGAGGAGTGACCGGGTCCGGTGGTCGCGTCCTCGAGAGCGTCCCCCGGCGGCCGGTGACGGTCGCGTTCACAGGCGCTTCAGCGTGAACCACCCGCCGCCGTGGCGGACGTGTCTGGGCGTCGCGAGCGCGGGTCGCGGACTCGCCGCGTCCCGTCCGCCCCGTTCCGGGCGCGTTCGACAGTCATCGTCTGCGGATGCTCGCCGCTCGCGATCGAAAGTCCTTCGGTGGCCCCAGCGTCTGTTTGTGTCACGCGCTGGCACCCGACCGTCAACACTCTTTGCAGCGGGGCCGGAACGGAAGATTATGGACACGGCCAGCGAACCGGTCGACGACACCGTCGGTGGACCGACAACGTATAAATCGGCGGCGCCCCTCACCCCGAGGTACGACCTATGAGCGAACGCCCAGAGATGTTCCAGGGCGTCGACGAACTCTGGATGGACGGCGAGTTCGTCGACTTCGACGACGCACAGATCCACGTCCTCACCCACGGCCTCCACTACGGGTCGGGGATCTTCGAGGGCGTCCGCTGCTACGACACCGCCGACGGCCCCGCGATCTTCCGCTGGGAGGAACACTTAGAGCGGTTCTACGAGTCCGGCAAACCCTACGATCTGGACATCCCCTTCGAACCCGAGGAACTCACCGAGGCCACCGTCGAGCTCCTCCGTCGGGAGGAGCTGGACTCCTGTTACATCCGGCCGATCGCCTTCTACGGCTACAACTCTCTCGGTGTGAGCCCGGGCGACTGCCCGACGAAGGTCGCCATCGGCGCCTGGCCGTGGGGCGCGTATCTCGGCGAGGACGCCCTCGAGAACGGCGTCGACGTGATGGTCTCCTCGTGGCGCAAGCACGCCTCCAGCCAGATCCCCACGAACATGAAGACTACCGGCCTCTACGTCAACTCCATGCTCGCCACCGAGGAGGCCAAGGGCAACGGCTACACCGAGGCCATCGTCCTCAACAAGGAGGGCAACGTCGCCGAAGGCCCCGGCGAGAACATCTTTCTGGTGCGCGACGGCGAGATCTACACGCCCGGCCTCGCCGAGTCCATCCTCGACGGGATCACCCGCCGCACCGCCATCGAACTCGCCGAGGACCTGGGCTACACCGTCCACGACGAGGCGACGATCTCGCGGGGCGAACTGTACACCGCCGACGAACTGTTCTTCACCGGCACCGCCGCGGAGGTCACGCCCATCCGCAGCGTCGACGACAACGTCATCGGCGAGGGGACGAAAGGCCCGGTCACCGACGAGATCCAGGCCCAGTTCTTCGATCTGGTCGAAGGTCGACTGGACGGCTACGACGACTGGTTCACCTACATCTGACGACCGCCCCGGACCGGACGAGTGACCGGCTGCCGACGCCGCACGCGTCGGGTTCGACGCTCGGCGGCTAAACAATTAGGGGCAACCATGACGGGCGTTTGCGCCCGACTTCGGGTAGATGCAACCGACGAGTACGACCGGTAGTCGCGACTGGCGCGTACGGGACTGCGAAGACGGGGCACGCACAGAGGTGACCGGATGGCACTGACCACGCGCCTTCGGTCCGTGCTGAGCGACGCCCGCGAGCGCGCCGGCGGTGGCGCCGGCGACGCCGACGCCTCGACCGGCGCCGGCGAGCCGACCGACGAGCCGACGACGGGGCTGTTCGAGTGTCCCGCCTGTGGGTCCGTCTACGTCGCCGAGGAGAAGTCGACCTGCTCGTCCTGTGACGAACCCGTCGAGGAGGTCTCCGCGACGCTCTCGCGGGAGTGACCGCACCGCTCCGTCGGCGCCGCGAGCCCGCGAGCGACGGTCAGTTCTCCTCTCTGTCGGGCGCGAACGCGTCGGCCGCACCGTCGGACAGCGGCTCGTCCGAGCGGGCCCCGGTCCCTTCGTTCATCCGCTCCTCGACGCGTTCGAGCGCCTCCCGGGTCGCCCGGAGTTCGGCGACGAGCTCGTCCAGCTGGTCGGCGCTCGCGGCCTGCCGGTCGGACGCGTGGTCGCCGCTGCCCCCGCCGGTGCCGTCGCGACCACCGCTCCCGCCGGACTGCCGCTGAACGCGGGAGATCTCCTCGCGCACGTCGCGGGCGTCCTCCACGTCGTCGAAGGAGATGTCGGCGCCGGAACTCCCGGCGGTGCTGATCTCGATCGTGCCGAAGCCGAGCTGTTTGCCCCAGAACGACTGGGTGAACTCCGTGTTCTGGATGCGGTCGAGGTCGACGCTCTCGATGTTCGTCGAGAGGATCCCCTGTTTGACGTACAGCGAGCGGGTGGTCACCACGTAATCGGTGTGTTTGATCCCCAGGTACGACAGCGGCGAGAAGAGGAGGACCACGATCCCGACCAGGAAGGGGATCAGGACGACGCCCATCACGAGCGTGCCGACCATCCGCAGTTTGGTCGGCTCGCCGACCCAGACGACCTCCTCGCCGGGTTCCAGGGAGAGCCACTCCGACACGTCGGAGTCGGCCGCCGCCGCGGCGCGGTCGGTCAGCGAGTCGCCCGCGGCGTCGCCGTCGGCGGCTCCGCCGTCCGTCGGCCCGTCGCTCCCCTCTGCGGGACCGTCCCCGCTCATACGCCGTCCTCCATGCGCTCGGCGACCGCACGCAACTGCCTGGCTTCCGCCAGCAGCGCCTCGACGGCCGTCTCGTCGAGCGCGCCGGCGGGCTCCGCTTCGTCGCTCTCGGCGCGCTCGGTCGCGACGCGCACCTGCTTCTGGAGCGCGTCGCGGAAGGATTCGGGGTCGTCCAGATCCGAGACGGCCAGGTCCGCACCGCCGCTGCCGGCGGTCGAGACGGCGACGGTCCCGTAGTCGAAGAGGTTGCCCGTCACGTCCTTGCGCAGCGTCGTGTTCTGGACGCGGTCGATGCCGACGCTGGTGACCGTCTCCGAGAGCACGCCCGTCTTCAGGTAGATACGTCGATCGCTCAGCACGTAGTCGGTGTGTTCGACGTTCAGATACGCCCAGGCGACACCGATGACCTGCGAGGCGACGATCAGCGCCGCGACCCCCCAGACCACGAGGCCTGGGGCCACCGGGAACTCGGCGGGGTCGAGGGTCACCTGCGTCGTGACGAAGACGGCGCCCGCGATGGCCAGCAGCGACAGGATCGTCGCCCCCGCGGCGGTGCCGACGATACGCCAGACGCGCGGCTGGCCCGTCCAGACGACCGACTCGTCCGGATCGAGCGAGAGCCACTCGCGTTCCTCGTTCATATCGCGCGAGTGGCACGCTCGGGGGAATAAAACCACGGGACCGTCCGCCGGGACGCAGTCGGACCGTATCACCGGACGGGAAGTTCGGGCGACTCGTTCCGGCACCCGCAACTTTTTGCGACCGCCGGTGCCCCAACGCACATGCGACTCACCGGCCCCGCCGACGCGAACGCGGTCGTCTTCGACCCGGAAACGGCCGAACTCACCGTCGAGCGAGCGGGCACGACGCTCGTCACGCCCTCCGAACTCCCCGTCGAGAAACTCGCCCGGCAACTGCACGGCGTCGACTGGACCGACGCCGCGGTGTCGGTCGGCAACGCGACCGAGGTCGCCGAGGACTACGCCCTCCCGAAGGGAAAAGCGCGCGAGCGAACCCATCGGGCGGTCGAACGCACGGTCACGTACGACCACCCCGGCGCCGACGGCGTCGTCGAGGTCGACCTGCGTGTCGCCGCCGAGGGCGTGGCCGTCCGCTATCGGGTCACGGGGACGGCCATGGAGATACACACCGGCGACGAGACGACGCTGTCGCTCCCTCGCGACACGGTGTCGTGGCTGACGCCGTTCGATACGGCCCACGAGGCCAGCGCCCGCCAGCAGCCCATCGTCGAGACCGACGGCGCGTACTGCACGCCCGGCCTGTTTCGGGTCGACGACGAGTGGCTGCTGCTGGCCGAGGCCGGTGCCGACGGCGACTACGCCACGGCCCGCCTGGAGGCCGAGGCGTCGGGGCCGGAGATGACCTTCGGGCTCCCCCAGACCCAGATGAACGCCCACTTTCCGCTGGAGACGCCCTGGCGCGTCGCCGTCACCGGCACCCTCGCCGACGTCGTCGAGTCGACGCTGGTGACTGACCTCGTCGCGGATTCGGAGATCGACGACGACTGGGTTGACCCCGGCCGCGTCGCGTGGTCGTGGTGGTCCGAATCGGATAGCCCCGACGACTTCGACCGCCAGCGCGAGTACATCGACTACGCCGCCGACCGCGGCTGGGAGTACGTCCTCGTCGACGCCGGCTGGCCCCGCCGTCGGTCGGAGATGCCCGACCTGATCGACTACGCAGCCGATCGGGGCGTCGACGTGCTCCTCTGGACTCACTGGACGGACGTGAACACCGAGTCCAAGCGGGCCGAGCGCCTCCCGACGTGGGCCGAGTGGGGCGCCGCCGGGATCAAGGTCGACTTCATGGACGCCGACGACCAGGGCCGACTGCAGTTCTACGACGACCTGGCCGAGGCCGCCGCCGCCCACGAACTGCTCGTCAACTTCCACGGCTCGGTCGTGCCCACGGGCCTGCAACGGCGCTACCCCCACGTCATGACCTACGAGGGCGTCATGGGCGCCGAGTACTACAAGTGGTCGACGGTCACCCCCGAGCACAACTGCACTCTGCCGTTCACCCGCAACGTCGTCGGGCCGATGGACTACACGCCGGTCACGTTCTCCGCCGACGCCGCGGGGACCACGCCGGGCCACGAACTCGCCTTGTCTGTGGTCTTCGAGTCGCCGCTCCAGCACTTCGCCGACTCCATCGACGAGTACGCCGCGCGCCCCGAAGCCGAGGGGTTCCTCGAAGCCGTCCCCGCCGCCTGGGACGAGACGCGTCTCGCAGGTGGGTATCCCGGCGTCGAGGCGACCGTCGCCCGCCGGGACGGCGAGCAGTGGTTCCTCGGGTCGATCACGGCGGGCCCCCAGCGCATCGTCACCGTCGACTGTTCGTTCCTCGGTGCGGGGGACGCCGACCCCGACGAAGCGTGGACCGCGAATGTCGTTCGAGACGAGGGAGACGGGACGCTCGAATCCGAGGCGTGGACCGTCACCGGCGCGGAGGCGCTGGACGTGGTCGTCCCCGAGAACGGCGGCTTCGCGGCGCGGTTCGAGCGGTAAGGCCCTCGAGTTCGCCGCGTTCCGGACGGCGCCGATTCCGACCGACCGGCCGACTGCGAGGACGCCCTCGTCGACGAGAATTCCGGCGACGTGTCCACCGCCGTCGCAGAAATTGCCGCGGAAATCGAACGATAGTGGAGATCTCCCGCGGCGCAATGGACACAGTTATTCGGGGAGAGAGATAACACCGCTCCACCAGCCATGCGCCACGCACACACGAAGCGGGTGATCCGATGCGAGTCGTAGTGAAGTTCGGGGGTACGAGTCTCGGCAACGGCGAGCGCGTCACGCGGGCGGCCGACTCCATCGCGGCGGCCATCGAGAACGGTCACGAGGTCGCCGTCGTCGCCAGCGCGATGGGGTCGACGACCGACGACCTGCTCGACGACATCAACTACGAGGCCGAGGACGCCGACCGCGCCGAGATCGTCTCGATGGGCGAGCGCACCTCCGTCCGGATGCTCAAAGGGGCCCTCGCCGCCCGCGGCATCGCGGCGGACTTCTTCGAGCCCGGCAGCGAGGGGTGGCCGATCATCACCGACGAGTACGGCGAGGTCGACGTCGACGAGACGAAGAAACGCGCCAGCGCGCTCGGCGGCCAGCTCTCCGACGTGGTCCCCGTGATCACCGGCTTCCTCGCCCAGGACCACCAGGGCGACGTCACCACCCTCGGACGGGGCGGTTCGGACACCACCGCCGTCATGCTCGGCAAGTTCATGGACGCCGACGAGGTCGTTATCGTCACCGACGTGGAAGGCGTCATGACCGGCGACCCCCGCGTCGTCGAGGGCGCCCGCAACGTCGGCGAGATCACCGTCGACGAGCTCCGCTCGCTGTCGTTCCGCGGCGCCGAAGTCGTCGCCCCCTCCGCGCTGTCGTACAAGGACGCCGACCTGGGCGTCCGGGTCGTCCACTACCAGCACGACGATCTCCTGACCGGCGGCACGTCCATCGAGGGGGAGTTCCAGAACCTCATCGACCTGCAGGAGGACCGCCTGGCCTGTGTCACCGTCGCCGGCCGCGCGATCCGCAACAGCCCGGGCATCCTCGCCGATCTGGCCGCCGCGCTGGGCGACGAGGGGATCAACATCGACGCCAACTCCTCGGGGATGGACTCGATCACCTTCTACGTCAACGCCGACGACGCCGAGGACGCCGAGGCCCTGCTGCACGACGAGGTCGTCGACGGCGACGCCCTCTCGAGCGTCACCGTCGAAGACGATATCGCCGTCGTCCGCGTCACCGGCAGCGACCTCCCCAACCAGCCCGGCATGGTCAAACGCGCCATCGACCCCGTCTCGGAGGCCCATATCCACCTCTACGACGTGATCACCTCCGCGACATCCGTCTCCGTGTTCGTCCCCTGGGAGGACCGCGAACAGACGCTCGAACTCGTCCAGGACGTGTTCTGAGCGGCACGACGTGCGTCCTTCTCGGTTCTACTGTCCCGACCGCAGCCGCGTCCCGATCCGCAGCGGCAGGTCGGCCTCGCGGACGGCGTCGACGACGCGGTCGACGTCGTACTCGACGCGGCGGGCCTCGATCTCCCGCTCGTCGAAGTCGACCAGCGAGTAGGCGGCGCGGGGGTCGCCGTCCCGAGGTTGCCCGACCGCGCCGGGGTTCAGGATCAGTCCTTCGTCGAACGCCTCGTGGCTCTGGACGTGGGTGTGGCCCATCACGAGCACCTCCTCGTCGCCGAGCATGTCGGGCTCGTACTCCTCGGGGTAGGTGTAGCGGTCGGGGTCGTTGGGGTGGCCGTGGACGATCCGCAGCCGCCGGTCACAGACGACTCGCTGTTCGGGGAGTTCGCCCAGCCACTCCAGCTGGTCGTCGGTGCAGGTCTCGCGAGCGTGGTCGACCGCGGCGGCGGCCATGTCGTTGAAGCCGTACGCCTGGTCGAACGCGACCGCCCGGTCGTGGTTGCCCATCACCGTCGGTACCTGTCCCTCGGGCAGCATCGCGGCCGCCTCGTCGCTCAGCCCGTGGTCGCCCTCGCCGCGGATCGCCGCCGCACACTCGGCGTGCCAGGGGTTGTACCCGACCACGTCGCCCGCGCAGACGAGCAGGTCGACTTCGGGCATGTCCTCTAAGACCGCCTCCAGCGCCACGAGATTGCCGTGAATATCCGAGATGACGCCCACTCTCATGCGAGTGCCTGCGACCCCCGCTGTCTTAGTACTACGGCAGACTCATGTCAAAATAAATATGTTTTTGGGGGTACGCACCGACGCCCGCTCGGCGGGTTACCACGCTCTCGGCACCCTTCGATCGCCGCTCGCACTCGGTACCTCCCTGCGGTCGGCACCGCACTCCCCGCCTCGCTTCGAGAGTTCGTTCCCTGCGGTCACTCGCCCTCGCTGCCGTTGTAGATGGCCGTCTCGAACCCGCCCTCGCTGTCCCCGGAGATGCCGACGGCGCAGACCTCGTGTTCGAGGTCCATCTCGTAGGCTTCGCTGGCGGCCGCCGCGGCGCCGGTCGCGTCGAAGTCGACGGGCTCGGGGCTGTCTCTCTCGTAGGTCGCGACGAGCGTCGGCTCGGTGACCTCCTCGACGAGCAGGGCGTCGCGGCGGACGGTCCCGATCACCGCGCCGGGACCGTCGGCGTTCGTGCTCGGGTCGTCGGCATCGACGCCGACGATTCCGGCGACGCGCGGGGTGTCGTAGTCGTCCTTCTCGAAATCGAGCGCCAGCAGCGGCTCGGCCAGCGCGTCGCGGGCGGGATAGCCCAGTTCGAGCTTCTCGGCGATGGGGTCGACGTGCGAGCCGTTGCCGACGACGGCGCCGTTGTCGGTCAGGCGCAGACAGTTGTACTCGACGTAAGGGTTGTCCGTCTCGGGGGCGTCGGCCGTCGGGCCGACCGTGACGGTGCCCGGCTCGCGGCCGGTCGCCTTGCGGTTCGGGAACGAGCGCGAGGAGACGCGGTAGGCGCCGATCTGTGGTGCGACGACGACGAAACGTCCGACGTACATGGACGTGTCTCGGCCCCTCCCGCGAAAGTAGGTGTCGATATGGCGCGAGACGCCGCCGGTCGGGGGCCCGATCGCCGGACGGGAACGCGGGGGTTATGCCCCTCGCCCGCGTGAATCCGTCGATGACAGCAGGGCTCGACGCGGACGTGGTCGGCGCCGACGCCGCCGCCGACCGCCGGGACGAACTGGTCGCGCAGGTCACCGACCACGCCGGCCGCATCGCGCGCGAACTCGCCCGCCTCCAGGGCGGCGACTACGGCAGTCGCGAGTTCGACACCGACGGCGGGACGTGGACGCTGAAGTACGAGGGCGGCGACGTCGACTACCTCCGCTTCGACGGTCGCGGCGACGACGTCTACGTCGTCTCCACCAAGCAGCCACCCGAACCCGAAGCGCTCGCCCGGGCCATGGCCGACTACGACGCCTTCGTCGCGTCGTTCAACGAGTACGTCCGCTCGCTCGACGGCGTCCTCGACGACACCGCCGAAGAGCTACCCGCCATCGAGTCCGTCGACTCCGTCGTCGAGGCCCGCGAGCGCATCCTCTCGCGGATGCGCGAGACGTGTGACCTGATGGCCGAACAGCTCAATCGCGTCGAGGGCAACGACTACGGGACGTTTTCCGCTCGCGTCGGGAGCTCCCGCTGGGAACTCAAGTGGGAGGAGAACCGCGCCAGCTACCTCCGCGTCGGCGGCGAGGGCGGCGTGTATCTGCTCTCGCAGTACCAGCCGCCCGCCCCGAAGGACCTGCGCGCCCACGCCGACGACTTCGCGGGGTTCGTCGACGCCTTCAACGAGCACGTCGGAGAGATCTCGGAGTCGCTCGACACCGTCGAACTGTAGCGCGAAGCGTCCCATCGTCGGTCGGAGAGACGGACGCAGCTCGACCGTTCGCGGTTCCCGTCACCGCTCGCTCCGTTCGAGTCGCCCACCGGCCGCCCGCGGCTACTCGGTCAGTTCCAGCCCGCGAACCGCGACCGCAGCGTCGCCCTCCTCGACGCGACCGACGACCCGCCCGTCCTCCGTGGCCTCGACGACTGCCTCGGCGTCGGCCTCGGACATCGCCGCCACAAATCCCGTTCCCATGTTGAACGTGCGGTGCATCTCCTCGTCGGTCACGTCGCCCTCCCGTTGCACGAACTCGAACACCGGCTGGGCGTCGAAGGGGTCGTCGACCTCGTAGCGGAACGCGCCCATCCGAGTCAGGTTCGTCCAGCCGCCGCCAGTGACGTGGGCGGCGGCGTGGGTGTCGGCCTCCCGGAGCGCACCCAGGAGCCCACTGTAGATGCGCGTCGGCTCCAGAAGTTCCTCGCCGATCGAGCGGTCGGTGTTCGGCGGGAACGGGTCGGTGTACTCGTGGTTCCGCGTGACGGCCTCGCGAGCGAGGGTGAGGCCGTTGGAGTGGATGCCCGAGGACGGCCAGCCCACGACCACGTCCCCAGCTTCGGCCTCGCCGGGGAAGATGGCGTCTTTTGGCGCCAGCCCGGCGCAGGTGCCGGCGATGTCGAGGCCCTTGATCACGTCGGGCATCACGGCCGTCTCGCCGCCGACGAGGGCGACGCCGGCGCGCTCGGCGCCCTCGTCCAGTCCCTCGCCGATGGCCTCGGCGGTGGCGTCGTCGGGCACCTCGACGGCGAGGTAGTCGACGAACGCGACGGGGTCGACGCCCGCGGCGACCAGATCGTTGGCGTTCATCGCGATGCAGTCGATGCCGATGGTTGAGTAGTCGGAGAGCGCCTCGGCGACGAGCAGTTTGGTGCCGACGCCGTCGGCCGCCAGCGCGAGATAGCGGTCGCCGATGTCGAGCAGGCCGGCGAAGTCGCCCTCGAAGTCGCCGGTCGCGCCGACCAGCGCCGCCGTCGCGGCCTCCTGGCCGGCGATGTCGACGCCCGCCTCGGCGTAGGTCAGTCCCTCGCTGTCCGCCTCTTCCGTGTCGTCCGCGGCGTCCCCGTCGGTCATGTGGAAACCCCCGCGGAGCGCGAGCAAAAGGCCACCGTTTCGGGTGGAGCGGCGCCCGGTCGCCGAGTGGCTCGGACGGGGGCCGTCGCGGACAGCCCGTCGCGGTTCACCCCTCGAACGGCGGTTCGTAGCCGTTCCGGACGAAATAGCGCACCCAGTTGCCGTAGGTGCGGTCGGCGGGGGTGTCGGAGCGGTCTTCGTACCTGACCGTCCCCGACTCGTCGATCACGTAGGTACCGGCCTTGCCGGTCAGGCCGTGACTCGTCTCCTCCGTGCCGCTGTAGCGCTCGCAGACCTCGCCGTCGGTGTCCGCCAGCAACTGGATCGACAGGTCGTAGCGGTCGCGCATCTCCGTGACCTCGGGGAGCGGGTCGGGGACGACCGGGACGACGCTCACGTCGTCGTGGAACCACATGTCGTAGGACACTTCGCTGAACGTCTGGAGCTGTTCGGCGCAAAAGGAACACCAGACGCCGCGGTTGATCAGGACGACCGCCGGCCCCGACGCGAGTTCGTCGGCGAGGGCGACGGTGTCCCCGGCGGTGCTGGGTAGTTCGAACTCCGGTGCGGATTCGCCGTCGAGGCTCATATCGGAGCGAGGGCCGCGAGCGGTGTAAGTCGGCGGCCGGCAGTGTGCGGGTCGCGCACGGCGGTGCCTCGCCTCCCGTCGGTGGCGGTGTTCCGGGCCGCTCACTCCTCGTCGGACCGCGCGCCCTCGTCGATGGCCATCCCGGTGGTCATGATCGCCTGCATCCCCTCTTCGACGGAGAGATCCACGTCGAAGACGCGGTCGTCGGGGAGGTTGACGAGATGGCCGCCCATGACAGGGTTGGGAGCCATCGGGACGAAGACGGTTTCCATCTCGCCGTGGTCGGCGGCGTCTTCGAGGACCGGCGGCGTGCTGGCGGTGAGAAAGGCCAGCGCGAAGCAGTCCTCGCGGGGGAACTCGACGATCTTCACCTCGCGGAAGCTCTCGGTGTCGCCCTCGACCATCACGTCGCTCATCCGCTCGACGCTGGTGTAGATGGAGCCGATCCCCGGCAGGTCCTCCATGAGCACGTCGAACCGGCGGGCGATCTGGGTGTCCGGACCGTGCTGGGCGGCGATCCCGACGAGGAACACGAGGCCGAACACGACGGCCCCGGCAAGCAGTTGCACCACCCAGTCGCTCATCGCCCGGCCGGGGCCCACCGCGGTGAGCGCGTCGGCCAGCGGCGCCAGCAGTCCGGCGACGAACCCGAGCGCCCAGATCAGCACCAGCACGGTGATCAGGAACGGGACGGTCAACGCTAACCCGGACAGCAGCGTCTGTCTGAGGTCCCGGCGCACTTCCTTGCTCTCTTCGGCCGCGACCTGCGCGATGTCGTTCACGTCCGGTCTGGACATGCGAACGGTTGGGCCCGAACACCGAAGTGGCTTGTTCGGGGTGGCGGGTCGTCCTGATTCCCACCGGTGCGCCGGAGTCAGAAGAACGTCCGTAGATACACCCGCTCGGGCGGGAACAGCGCCGCGAGCGCGTCCGCGACCGACTCCTCTGCCACCGAGAGGTCGCCGACGCGGCGCGCGGCCGCCGGTTCGTGATATCCCACCACGAGCTGCGAGAGCGTCCCCACGTCGAGGGTCGCGTCGGCGCTCGTCGAATCCCTGTCGGCGACTTCGACCGGCTCGCACTCGCCCGTCCCCTCCGCGACGGTGAGTCGAAAGCGACCGTCGTTCCAGTCGGCCGTCTCGTCCGTGACGCGGAGGGTCAGACCGGCGGTCGCGGTCTCGGGATAGGGGCAGGCTTCGAGCGCGTCGACGACGTCGACGACGCGGACCATCGGTCCCGTCTCCACCTCGCAGTCGACCGCGTCGGGGTCGTCGACGAGGTCGAGTATCTCAGTCCGTGCGTCGCTCTCGAAGCGGATCTCAGTCGCCTGGGAGTCGTGGTCTGCGAGGAAGCCGAGCAGGCCGCACCACGCCTCGTGGTCGGCGGCGGCCACGTCGTCGACCGTCAGCCGCCGCTCGCCGAACCCCTCGCCGGCGTCCTCGAAGCTGTAGACGAGATACCCTCGTGGTTCGCCGTCGCGATCCCAGACGTACGCCCACGGGCGGTCGTCGCCGCCCTCCGACAGCACGCGTTCGCGCCACCAGGTCTCCGAGCGTCGCTTGAGCGCCAGCGTCGTCGCCTCGGCCTGTGCCTCGTGGACCGACTGCAGGGCGCGCCACTCGTCGGGTTCGACCGGTCGAGCGCGGCCGTCGGCTTCCCCGCGAGCGAACCCCAGCCGCTCCGGCGGGCAGGCGTAGGTGGTGGCGGTGTTGGCGGTCGCCCAGCCGAACTGTTCGTAGTACGATCGGGAGAACGGCCACAGCGCCGCCAGCGGGTACTCGCCGCGCCACCGCTCCAGCGCGTCGTCGACGAGGGCGGCCACGTGCCCTTCCCGGCGGTGTTCCGGGGGCGTCGCGACGGCGGCCAGCCCCACCAGCCGGACCCACTCCCCCCGGAGATTCGCCCGGAAGTCGTAGTGGCCGCAGACGCTGACGAGGTCGTCGCCGACGAACGCGCCGTAGCGGTCGGCGATCCGGTCGGGCTCGTCGTCGTAGGTCTGCGGTCCCGCCTCGGGGTGGAACGCGTAGTCTGCGAGCCGGCGGAAGTCGTCGTAGTGGTCGGCCGAGAGGGGTCGCACTGTGGCGGCTGCGTCGTCGGTCATATCTCTCCTCGGGCGAGCCGGGCCGATATAGCTTCGGTCGCGAGCCGCCTCGTCAGTACGCGTTGTACGACGCCGACCCGACGGCGATCCGGACGAGCGTGTTCTCCGCCCAGTCGTCGGGGTCGGCGCCGTAGCGCTCGTTGATCCGCCGATTGGCCCGCTCGTTCTCGGCATCGTCCTCGACGACCGTCGCCGTCCCGCGGACGGTGACCGTCCACTCGGGATGGCCCCCGTCGCTCTCCTGAATCGAGAGGGCGACGCGGGGGTTCTCGCGGACGTTGGCGAGCTTCCGGCCGGTGGTCATCACCTCGACGACGGGCCGGTCGTCGCCGTCGGCGGGGTCGTAGCGGAACCAGACCGGCGCGGCGTGCGGGCGGCCGTCGGCGCAGGTCGCGAGGTGGGCCGCGACGGGGTCGCCGGTCAGCAGTCGTTCGACTTCGTCGGGGACTGGCTGGGCCATAGCGACGCTACGGGCGTCGGCGACAAGTGTGTTGTTCGGTCCCGCTCACAGCCCGAGACCGACCAGGGCGTACAGCGCGAGCAGGACGGTCGGGACGGCGACGGCGACGTACACCGGCTTGCTCCAGCGCAGGACCTTCCGGCCGTCCAGCGGGCCGTAAGGGATCATGTTGAACCCCGCGAGCAGGAGGTTGATGGTGAGCCCGCGGCCGCCGACCAGCCCGACGAGGCCGGGGCCGAACAGGAACAGCGGCAGGAAGACGGCGGCGAGGCCGACGTTCACGAGCGGGCCGGCCAGCGCGATGAGGCCGTTCTCGCGGGCGGTGATCCGGCCGCGGTGGACGACCGCGCCGGGCGCGGCGAACAGGAACCCAGCCAGCGCCGACATCACGGCGAGAAAGAGCATGCCGTAGTCGGCCTGAAACGCGGCGACCTGGCCGAAGCGGACGGCGACGACTTTGTGGGCGAGTTCGTGCAGGAGGAAGGCGACGCCGACGGTCGCCAGCGAGACGGCCAGCGCGAGCGCGAGCGTCGCCGGCGAGCGAGCGCCGCGGGCGACCAGGTCGACGAGCGCCCGGTCGATGAACAGGGTGAAGGCGACGCCGAGCGCGAGCCAGGCGATCCCGAGATCGCGGAGTTCCCGCCGGCTAAACGAGATGCCGTGCCAGCCGCGACCGCTCGGCCGACCGGGACCGCCGCGGCCGCCGGGGCCACTCCGTCCGGGTCGACCGCCGCCAGCGGCTCCGCTCACGAGACGGCACTCCAGACGATCTGCCAGCCGTCCCGCGCCCCTTCCAGCAGGAGGCCGCCGATGGCGCTGACGCCGCCGATGTCGGCGGAGATGTACGGCAAGACGAGCGGGAAGACGACGAGACTCGCGATCATGCTCCCGACGTTCGTGAGGCCCGCGACGAGGATCAGCCGAAAGAGCGGGACCTGTCGCATTCGGGCGAAGATCTCGCTCACGGGGATCGTCTCGTCGTCCATGATCTCGTTGAGCCGTGCGATGTCGGAGACGTTCACGTCGACGTAGCGCAACTCGACGTAGCCGGCGAACCAGCCGGGCGCCAGCAGCGGGTTGACGCTCGTTAGCCAGGCGACGCTACCGCCGACGAGGGCGCTTGGCCAGGTCGCGCCGGCCACCTTCGCCAGGCCGCCCGCGAGTACCGCGTTGACGACGAACCACGCGACGAACACCTCCAGCAGGAAGCTGTTGCTCGCACCGCCCAGCGCGAGCAGGGCGAAGAAGACGAGGAAACCGACGGTCATCGCGTAGCCGAGAGCCTTGTAGAGGTAGCCGGTCAGACTCGTCCCGGAGGTCTGCCCGACCAGCGACTCCATCGGCGGCAGGCTCCCGGGGTCGTCGAGGTACCGCTCGATGCCCTCGCGGTGGCCGGCGCCGACGACCGCGACGACGCTGTAGCCCGCCTCGCGCAGCGCGACCAGGCGGTGGGCGATGAAGGCGTCGCGCTCGTCGATGAGCGCCTCGGCCGCCCCCGGCGCGAACCGGCGGAACTCCTCCATCATCGCCGTCACCACGTCCGCGTCCGTCAGCTCGTCGATATCGATCTCCTCTAGTTCCTCCTCCTCGGGCAGGAAGCCCGCGAGGACGGCGCCGCCGAGCGCGCCGAGGGTCGCGCCGCCCAGCGCCCCGGCGAGGACGCCCGTCCCGGTCTGGAGGACGAACCCACCGAGCCCGGTCAGTCGCTCGCTCGACATCGACAGCGGGCCGAGCGCGAGGCCGCCGCTCGCGGCGATCGCGACGCCCGCCGCCGAGCCGACGAGGACGCCCGCCGCGACTCTGGTATACGTGGTGTTCGGGAGTGAGAGGGCGTCGAACCACTCGACGAGCCACGGTTCGAGCAGGGTCCAGAGGACGACGCCGCCGATAGCGCCGCCGACGAGCCCGCCTGCGAGCGCCACGATGTCGGGACCGAGGGCGGCGACGAAGTCCGCACTCGCGAACCCGAGTGCGCCGGCGCCGACCATGGCGACGGCGAAGCCGGCGAACAGGCCGAACGCGAGACCCAGGCCGCCGCCGACGGCGATCGGTGACCCGATCGCCAGCGTGAGGTTGCCGAGCATCGACAGCTTGCGGAGCGGGCTGAGTCTCGTCCAGAACCGCTGGACGGTCAGCTGGATGTCGCGGTCGACGAGCGCGACGCCGAGACCGTGCTTCTCGGCCGAGTCGACGGCGGCCATCATGTCGGCGCCGGATTCGACACCGAGTTTCTTCCCCATGCGCGTCTGGACGTACGAGAGCATCCAGTAGGCGAGAAACTGGAAGACCGTGTTGCCCCGGAGCATGTCGCCGGGGTCGATGTCGTCGGGCGTTTCGCCCTTCAGCTGGCGAAAGCGCCCCTCGTCGAGTTCGACGGCGACCACGTCCGGCCGCCGCTCGGCGATGGTCTGTTCGACTTCCTCGACGCTCTTCTCCGAGACGTGTGCGGTGCCGAGAACGTGGACTTCCCCCTCGCCGCGCTCGCGGGAGGGCGGGAGCGACAGATCCCCGTCGACTCCGAAGTCGTCACCGGCGGGCTCGGTCATTCACCCGCGCTACACGGCCGTCCCGTTTACCGTTGTCGGGACGGCGGCGGCACACCTCACCGAGCCGGCACTGCGCGGACGAACACGGCCGGCGAGCGACGCCGCCGGTGTGGCGGGCGAAAGAGGCGCAGAACTGCGGAGCGCGGACGGTGGCTTACTCGCTCTGGATGCGCGGCGCGAGCATGAACGTGACCTGTCCCTCGCCCTCGGCGATGTCGAAGTGCATCTTGACGGGGAACTCCTCGCCGAGTTCCATCCGGACCTCGGCGTCTTTCGGGATGGCCTTGTTCATGTCCTTCAGGTAGTCCAGCGAGAACAGCGAGTGGGCCGTGCCGGCGGTCAGGTCGATGAGGTCCTCGCGCGTGAGCTCGAGGTGGACGTCGTCGGTGTCGCCCTCCGCGTCGACGTAGAAGTGCTCGTCGGCCTCGTCGACGCCGAGCGCGATGTGGTCGCTCACCATGTCCGCGGCGGTGACCGCGCGGTCGATGTCACGGCCCTCGATGACGATCTCGGCGGCGAGATCGAGGTCGGGCAGGTCCGGCTCCTGACGGATGGAGTCGGGGTCGATCAGCGCCAGCGTGTACTCCAGGCCGTCGATGGCGATGTGCAGTTTCCGGGTCTCCTCGTCGAGTTCGAGGTGGACGAGCTGGTCGGCGTCGGCCATCCCGGCGATGTCCTCCAGTCGGGAGAGGTTGACGCCGATGACGCCGCCGTCCGTCTCGTAGGACTCGAACGCCGAGGCCGACAGCTCCAGGTCGACCATCCCGACGTTGGCGGGGTCGACCGCCCGGATCTCCAGGCCTTCCTCTTCGAGGTGGATCTTGCACTCGTCCACCAGCACGCTCACGGAGTCGAGTGTCGTCCGGAGCGTGTCCGCGCTCACGATGGCGTTGAACATCTTGCCCGCGGCTACGCCCCCATCCGTTAAAAAGTCCCTTCTTTGCCCCGCGAGCCCGCGCCCGGCCGCGTGGCGCGGTTTCGGCGGCTCCGGCCGGCCGCCGCGGACCCCTGCGAATGCACCCACCGGTCTTAGCCGGCTCACCGCCCTACCGGTACCCCATGGCGCCACTACCACGCGACGAAACGCGGACGAGCGACGGACCCCGTCCCGACTCGGTCTCTCGGCGTGACGTGCTGGGTGGGGTCGCGACCCTCGGGGCGAGCGCCGTCGGCGCGGGAACGCTCGCCGGCGCGAGCGGCGTCGCGTCCGCCCAGATAACCCAGGCCGCCGCTATCCCGGAGGTCACGCGGTGGGAGAACGAGAACCTCGCCGGCTTCATGATCCACGTCGGCGGGGCCACCTCGCCGGCGCAGGTCCGGGCCGCCGAGGGCTGCGTCGCCCCCGGTAGCGACACCTGGCCGCCCGACGAGATGCTCGCCTACGACGCCATGCTGATAAACCGCAAACTGGGGGACACGCCGGAAGCGGAGACGACGCTGTACATCGGCGCCTCCGTCGAGGTCCTGCCCGGACAGCTGTACCTGATAAACCGGTTCGACCGCTGCGATAGCGGCTTCGTCGGCGTCTCGCTCGAACAGATCGGCCGCTCCGACGTGAGCGCCGGATCCGGCCAGCAAGCCAACGGCGGCCCCGTCGCCGACGTCGAGGAGGACGAACGGCCACGGGACCTCGGGACGACGCAGACGCCCGACGCCACCGGCCCCGGGTTCGGGGTGGTCGCCTCGCTCGTCGGCCTCCTCGGCGGCGGGGCGCTCCTCCGCAGTCGCGACCGCGAGGAGTGACGGGTATCCGCGCTTCGCGCCCGAACGCACATACATTTATGTACTGAGCCGCCGGAAGTGTCGGATCAGATGAAAAACATCCTCGCATCAGTCGGCATCGGTAACGCGACCGTCGACACAGTCCTGGCGAACGAGACCGTCCGGCCGGGTGACTCGGTCGACGCCGTCGTGGAAGTCGAGGGCGGCGACGCCGAACAGACTGTCGACCGGATCGAGCTGGAGGTCGAGACCCGTTATCGCGGCGAAGAGGGCTACGAGGAGACGACGGTCGACCGACTGCACCTCACAGACGGGTTCACGGTCGAGCCCGACGAGTCGACGAGCTACGAGACGACGCTGGACGTCCCCTACGCGACGCCGCTGACGATGGGCGACGCCGCCGTCTGGGTCGATACCGACCTAGAGATCGGCATGGCCGTCGACCCCGAGGACGAGGATTCCATAGAGGTTCGGCCCACCGAGCGGATGCAGACGGTCTTCGACGCCGCCGAGGATCTTGGACTGTCGTTCCGGACCGCCGACTGCGAAGCCGACCCGTACGGTCGCTATACCGACCGCCGGTTCGTCCAGGAGTTCGAGTTCCGCCCCGCCGGCGGTCCCTACAGGGGCGACCTGGACGAACTCGAACTCGTCTTCGACCCGTCGCCTGAAGGGTTGACCGTCTACGCCGAGGTCGACCGCCGCGGTGGCCTGCTCAGCGAACTCGCCGACGCCGACGAGCGCAAGACGAGCTTCGCCCTACCGGAGACGGACGCCGCCGCCGCTCGCTCGCAGCTCGAAGCGACGATCGAGAGACTGGTCTGAGTCCGAACCCGCGGCCGCTCATTCTCTCTGGCCGTCCCCGGAACCGCCGACCACGGCCCCACTGGTCGGCGGATCGGCCGTCCCGCCCCACTCGGGACCGGTAACGACCCCTATCGGCGGGTCGCCCGTCGACGCGAGCCGGTAGGTCACCGCCCCCGCGCGCTCGACGGACAGCGGCCGGTCCGCGCCCAGCAGTCGCGCCACGGCGTCGAACCGGCCGACGGCTGCGAACAGCCGGTTCGCGACGGCCGGAAAGTGCGGCTGGTCGGGACCGTAGACGGGACCGAACCGCGGGATCACGACTGTCGGGTCGAGGTCGGCGATGGCGGCCTCCGCGCGCCGGCGCGCGGTGAGGTACGCCTCGCGGACCAGCGGCGGCTTCGTCGACGAGGAGACGAACACCACCCGGCTGACGCCCGCCCGTTCGGCCTCCAGCGCCGTCACGAGCGCCGAGTCACCGTTGACCCGCTCGAAGGTCACGCCTGCCGTCGGGTCCTCGTCGATGATCCCGACCGAGTGGACCAGGCGGTCGACGGTCGCGAGGCGGTCGCGCCACTCGTGGGGGGCGAACGCGTCGGCGGCGACCCACTCGACGGCGTCGGTCCACGGCGCTCGACGCTCGCTGTCCGGCGGGCCGCTACGCGCGACGCTGGTCACGTCGTGACCGTCGGCGACCGCGCGTTCGCAGACCCGTCGCCCGATGAAGCCGTTACCGCCGGTGACCAGGAGATGCACGTCGGAACACAGGCCCGCAGCGTCAAAAGCACCACTCGCGTGCTCGCGCCGCCGTCGTCCCCGTCGGCTCGGTCACGTTCGCTCGGCCGGCGTCGAACACCGCAGACAGAGGATGTCGTCGCCCGCCCAGTTCACGTCGGTGGAGCCACAGGCCGGACACTCGTGGTTGGCGTTGCCGTACTCGGTGGTCCCGCGGGGGGCGGCGAGATGCCCGTCGGCGACCGCCCGCTCGACGAGCCCGGGGAACCGCCGGCGTTTGTACTCGGCCCGGTGAGCGAGGAAGTCGCCGGCCGCGCTCGGGTCCCCACCGTGCAGGTCCGTCCAGTCGACGGCGATCTCGCCGTTGGCCTGCCCGCGAGCGACCTGTTTGATCGGTGTTGCCGCCGCCTGGAACAGCGGCGTCGTCCCCCAGTACTGCGCGTCGTCGACGGCGTCGTCGGCCTCGCGGTAGGCCGCGGCGGCCTCGTCGTAGGCGTCGCTCGCGCCGTCGAGACCGCCGGCGACCCGGTAGTCAGCGACACCCTCCAGCAGGCAGGCCCGCTGTGCGGGGTGGTCGAGCGCGCTCCGCAGGTCGCGGGCGACGGCGACGCCTTCGACCGCGCGATGAGTGGCCCGGTCCGGGCGGCCAGCGACCCGGTAGGCCACCGCGGCGACGACGAGATACTGGAGCCCCTGGCCGACCCACCCCTTCTCGTCGGCCGCGAACGGGTCCAGATCCGGACGGGGGTCGGCCAGCACACGTCGACCCGCTCTGGTGTACTCGTCGCCCGCTCGTTCGTACTCGCGGGCCGCCAGCGCCGCGACCGCCGCGTCGACGTGCCCGCCGTCCTGTGTCGGCATACCCCCGCCAGGGACGGGACCGACTCCAACCTTCGGATTTCCCACCCGCTCCGAGCCAGTTATCCGTCTCGGTGGGGTATGCAGGAACAACTGACTATGTCCGGGAAAGACGACTACTACAACAGGGCGAAACAGCAGGGCTACCGCGCCCGCTCGGCGTACAAACTCAAACAGCTCGACGAGACCGCGGGGCTGTTCGGCCCGGGCAACACGGTCGTCGACCTCGGCGCCGCCCCGGGTGGGTGGCTCCAGGTCGCCGCGGAGGAAGTGAGCGACCGGGGAACCGTCGTCGGCGTCGACCGCCAGCGCATCGACCCGCTGGAGGACCACGACAGCGTCGAACTCGTCCGCGGCGACCTCACCGAGGCGTCGACCATCGACGAGGTCGTCGAGCGCGTCGGCGCCGACACCGGCGAGCGCCCGGTCGACGTGGTCATCTCGGACATGGCACCGAACATGACCGGCGACTACGACCTCGACCACGCCCGCTCGGTCCACCTCGCGCGCCAGGCCTTCGAGGTCGCCGACCGCGTGCTCGACGCCGGCGGCGACCTGGCCGTCAAGGTGTTCGACGGGAAGGACCTGGACGACCTGGAGGCCGACATCGCCGACCAGTTCGAGTACGTCCGGCAGGTCCGCCCCGACGCCTCCCGGGACTCCTCGTCGGAGCTGTATCTGGTCGCCAAGAACTACCTGACGGCGCCGGTTCGCGAGGGCGACCGTGTCGAAGTCGAGATCGTCGATATCGGGAGCGAGGGCGACGGGATCGCCAAAGTCGACGGGTTCACGTTGTTCGTCTCCGGCGTCGAGGAGGGCGACACGCTGGAAGTCCGCGTCGGCGACGTGAAGCCGAACTTCGGGTTCGCTCAGCCGGCCGAGTAGGCCGCGTTTGTCCCGCGGTCACTCCGCTTGCTCGTCGGGGATGATGTAGGACTTCAGCTCGTCGGCGGTCACGTCGTGGCCCTGCCGGCCGAAGAAGGCAGCGACGTTCTCGCAGTCCCGGTCGAGGAACTCCTCGGCGTTGGGGTGGTGGACCGTCACGGCCTGCCCGAGGTCGATGACGTAGATGTGGTCGCCGTGGACGATCAGGTTGTACTCCGAGAGGTCGCCGTGGACGAGCCCGGCGTCGTGCAGCCGTCGCATGTACTCGCGGACCACCTCGTAGGCGGTTTCGGGATTCTCCAGGTTCACCTCCGAGAGGCGCTTGCCTCGCCCTTCCTCGGTGCCTAGGTACTCCATGACGAGGACGTTGCGCTCGACGGCGATGGGGTCGGGCACGAGCACGCCGGCCGTGCGGGCGCGCTTGAGGTTGGCGAACTCCTTGCGGACCCACGCGAGGACGACTTTCTTCTTGTCCGACCCGATCCCCCGGAAGCGCGGGTCGCCGTCGAGATAGCCGCGCATGTCGGTGAAATCGGAGGCGTTGATACGGTAGACCTTGACGGCGACCTCGGTGTCGTCGTCGCCCAGTGCGGTGTAGACGTTGGCCTCCTTGCCGGTCGAGATGGGGCCGCCGAAGGCGACGATGTGGTCGTCCTGGACGAGCTTGTAGAGGGCGGCGTAGGTGGCGTCGTCGAACACCGAGGCCTCGACTTTGAACTGTTCGGTGTTCTTGATGCGCTTGCGGAACTCGCTGAACTCCCGGTCGCGCTGGCGGGCGATCGTGTCCGCTTCGGTGTCTTCGACGTCGATCTCCTCGAACTCGTCGCCGGGCGCGTCGGCCTCGTCGGTGTCGAGCAGGCGGTACTCCGGCATGGTCAGCGGTCCCACCCGGCGCGCGAGAGAAAAACAGCCGGTGCGCGCCCGGCGGTGGTGTGGTCCTGCATGTTACTCCTGAATGTGCCCCTCCTCGCGTAACTGGTCGGCCTGCTGTTTCTCGTAGCGCCACGTGATGTCGCCCTTCTCGTCCTGCCAGTCCCACGGCTCGACGAGCACCACGTCGTCCTCGCGGATCCAGATGCGTTTCTGCATCTTGCCGGGGATGCGCGCGGTGCGGTTGGTCCCGTCCATGCAGCGTACCGCTACCCGGTTGGCCCCGAGCATCTCCGTGACGACGGCGAACACCTCGTCGTCGTCCGGCATCCGCAGGTCGGTTCGACCCTCGTTGTCGCTCATACCCGACCGTTGACTCGGGAGACGTTTTAAGTTTTGCAGAATCGAGACTGCGTGGCCGTCGGCCTCGCCGGCAGCGTCCCCGACCACCGCTGTTTCCTCCGACGACCGTGGGGACTATCCGACGATCAGGTACACCGCCGCGTACGCGACGGCGGCGAGGCTGACCGCGGTCAACGCGGTCACGCCGGCGCGCCAGGTCCGGACCCGTTCCAGCGACGGCGGCGCGACGCCGACGAACCCGACGGCGAGCACGCTGAAGACGAAGTGATACGACACCTCCAGCGTGGGCGCCGGGAGCGCGAGCGCGGCGCCCGCGTAGGCGACGCCCAGCACCGCTCGGCGGTCGACGTGAGCGACCGGTCGCTTGCCGGTGATCCGGAAGTAGGCGGCCAGCGCCAGCCAGATCGTCGCGAGCTCGAGCCCGAACGCCCCGATCAGGTGCAGCGTCGGGTCCGCCGAGAGAACGACTCGCTCGGCGACGACCGTCACGTCGAAGGGGTACAGCAGGGCCGGCGGCTCGCCGGTGAACAGGTCGCCGAAAGGGTGGGTAACGAGGCCGACGAACGCCGCGCTCGCGACACTCACCGACGAGAGGCCCCGACGGCGAGCCAGTACGAGGAGGCCGCCCGCACCGAGGACGAACACCGCCGTCACAGCGCCGGCCAGTCCGCCGCTGAGGGCGGCCACGACCGGAACGAGCGCGGCCAGTAGGGCCGCGCCCGCAGCTCGCGAGCGTCCCTCAGAGCGCGAACCCAGCCAGGCCGCGGTGGTGACGACCGCGGCCACGGGCAGCGCGTGCGTGACTCCGCGGTGGACGCGGTTGCCAGCGTCCCAGAACGACTCGACGGGGACCGGCCCCGCCCCTGCGGCGGGCGCGATCAGGCCCGACAGGCCGTACACGACGTCGACGTCGGGGAGCGTGGCGAACAGCGCCGCGAGCGCGGCCACACCGAGCGCGCGCTCGCGGGACCAGCCCAGTCGGTCAGCGCCCACGGCGGCGACGGCGAACGCGAGACAGGCGTGACCGACGAACATCACGCTCGCTTCGCCGCGCGGCGCAATAAGTGTCTCGCGCCAACCGGTGACACACCCGCGGGAGATCGACCGCTCGGGGCGCGCTCGACGCCACGCGAGCGGGTCGGGCCGTACGGATCGCGCTTACCGTGTCTCACGACGACCGTCCGCGTTCGACCGATCGACGTGGAACTGGCTGCGGGCGATCGGTCTCAGTCTCCGAACCCGAACACCGACCGGATCTCGGTTTCGATCTCGTCGACGTACCGCTCCAGGATCGTCTCGACCTTCTCGTCGTCGGCGACGACGACGCCCGAGAGCCGTTCGTGGGGGTCCTCGGGGAGTTCGATCCGGAACTCGCCGTCGCCCTCGTAGAACGGTTCGCTCTCGGCGAGGACCTGCTGGTCGATGGCGTGGATCAGCTCCGAGTCGTAGCGGTCGTTCATCGTCTCGAAGGCGCCCTTGTAGGCGCGCTGGAGCTCCGTGAAGTAGTTCGCGTACTTGTCTTCGAAGCGCTCGGCGTCGAACTCGGTCATTGGGCGAGACGACGGCCACCGGCGACAAAAGTCGTCCGCCTCGCCGCTCGCCCGCGCTCACCGCGGCGCCTCCCAGCGGCTCACTTTTCGTCGCCGATCCCGAAGTCGATGTCCTCGACCGGAATCCGCGTGCGGTTCTCCGGGAACGCGAGCAGGAACAGGCCGGTCCCGACGATGCCCGCGAAGACGATGCCGCCGGCGACCGTCGCCACGGCCGTCACCGGAACCGGCCCGCCGTTCGCCGCGACGACCGCCACCACGACCCCGAGCAACACCAGCGTCACCATCACCCCGAAGACGAACCCCGCCCCGAACAGTAGCTTCCCGTCGTCGGTCAACGGCTGTGCTGGTTTCGTAGCCATACGTGTCCCACGATAGCGCTTCTCGCATTTATATCTACCACCGGCTATCGTCGTCCCGGAACTCTCGACCCCCTCCCGCCACACTGGCACCGATTCCGTATCTCGATATATGGTTTATCGGAGCTGCGGCCGCTGTCCGTTGTCGGGCGCTGCCAGGGGTACCAGCGCCGTTCGGTGCGGATTCTCGGTCGGTGCCAGGCGCGTCACCGGACGCTCTGACTCGGCAGGTACAGCACGGCGTAGGCCATGAACAGGACTCCGGCGACGCCCAACACGAGGAGATACGCGAGCGGTCCGACCGACGCGACCGCACTCACCGCTCGCCCCACGACCGTCGCCGGATTCGAAGCGCCGACCCCCGACCCGAACACGAGCGCCAGGGCTACCGCCACGAGCGCCAGGTCGATCGCGTCGCGCTCCCGAACTGCCATCACCGAAGGCTCGACGCCCGTCCCCATAGGCCTCACGACCCGCGTCCTACCTGGACGCTCGACGACCTGCCCGTCTGCACCGGCACAAACCACCCGCTGTTATGTACTGCCGTGTTTTAGGCAAGCCTAAAATGATCGGACGGACGCTGACGGACATCAGGGCGGACCTGGAGGAGTTGACCGAGGCGTCGGGGAAGTACTACGTGCAGTGCGGGCGGACGGGCGAGCGACCCGTCCCCGTCGACGGGCGTCGATTTCCGGACCGCGAAACGGCGGTCCAGGCGGTGCGCGCGGCCCACGCCTACCGGGCGACGCTCCGTCGGTACGACCCGCGCGCGCCGTGGTACGACTTCGTGGTCTGCGAGGCCGGCGCCGACGGCGCGGACCGGCGCGGCCGGTCGGTCCCACCGGCGGCGAGCGAGTCCGCGCCCCAGCGCGCGCTGGTAGCGTACTGTCACGACCTGGCCGGCGCGGTGTTCGAAGCGCTGTCGGCCAGCAGCCGCGACGGCGTCGAGCGCGCGGTGATGGACGAGTACCTCGCGGCCGCCGAACGGACGCCGGACCGCGACCGGCTCTGTCTCCAACTGCTCGCGACGATGGCGACCGAACTGCAGTCGCGGCTCCCCGAACCGGCCCGCGCGGACGCGCTCCAGCGCGCGACCGCACATCTTCCCGCTGTCGACGGGGACGTCCGCCCCGTCCGCGCGGCGCTCGCACACCTCCGGTCGGTCGGTCTGATCGACGGCTTCAGGCTCGCCGACGGCCACTGGGACCGCCCACGGGCCGTGACCGTCCGAGGATACGAGCTCAGCCCCCACGGCGGGCACCTCCCGGCGCTCCCGCTCTCGGCCGAGACGGTCCGTCGAACGGCTGGGACCCCCGCGTCGCCGCGACCGCGACCCCCGTCGACGACGGCTGGCGGATCGATCTCGCCCCCGCCGGCCGGCCCGCCGCGTCGCTGGACACCGCCGCTCCGGTCGACGAGTGACCGCCGAGCGTCGCTGAAATCCCGGCGAACCGCCGTTCTGTCGCTGTCGTTCCAGTCCTTCGGACACCGCGGCTCGCACTTGATAAATCGTATGTGGATATAGAGAGTTGCCTTCTCGGCATCGAACCTGCAGCTCCGCGGCGGTCGGACCGGCGGGAGAGAATCGAGCTTCGGCCGTCAGCCGGTCTGTTCGGCGACGATCTCGTCGGCGGCGTCGACGAAGGCCTGCTCTTTGCCGGCGGGGACGGTCGCGCCCGCGGCGATGTCGTGACCGCCGCCGTCGCCGCCGACCGAGCGGGCGGCCTCGCCCATCACCGCCGACAGATCCAGCCCCTCGCGGACCAGCGTTCCGGTCCCGCGGGCCGAGACCTTCGTCTCCTCGTCGTTCTTCCGGGCGAGCGCGACGATGGGTTTGCTCGCCGAGACGCCGTCGGTCCCCAGCGCCATCCCGGCGACGATCCCGACGATCGTCTCGCGGATCGCCTCGCCGGCGTCGAACCACTGGAGGTTGTTCTCGTGGGTGACTCCTTCCCGACGAACATACTCCAGGCCCTCCGAGAGGTTGCGGCGGTGGTTCGACAGCAGCGTCTGCGCGCGGTCCAGCGCCCCCTCGCGATTCCCCAGACAGACGCCCAGGCCCACGTCCGCCCGCTCGTAGCGCGCGGTGGCGTTCAGCAGCGTCGAGAACTCGCTGGCGTCGCGCAGTTCCGTCCCGCGGGGCTCGTCGACGAGTTCGTACGTCGTTCCGACGAGCGTGTTGATCTTCTTCGCCGGCACCCCGCGCTGGACGGCGTGTTTCACCAGCGCGCTCGCGACCGTCTGGCGCTCGCCGTCGGTCAGGTCGACCCACGTCCGCCACTCGCCCGCTTCCTTCAGGTCCACGTCCAGCCCCTCCAGGAAACGTACCGATCCGGCCTCGTCGCCCGAGACGCCGGGGATCTGCACCTCGGTCGCGTACTCGAACAGCTTCGGCAGCGGTCGAGTCTGCTTCCCGTACAGCGACAGATCCGTCCCCTCCGCGAGGACGCCCGCGTCGACGCCTTCTTCGACGATCCCCCGGTTGGCGCCGACCAGTTCACCACCGACCGCCTGCATGTCCCCGACGGCACCGACGACCGCCAGCGCCGCCAGGTCGCGGTTGTCGGTCGACTGGTCGCCCCGCGCGTCCAGCGCCCGCGCGAGGACGTACGCCGCGCCCGCGCCCGACAGCTCCGAGGCCCCGTCGATCCCCTCCAGCAGCGGGTTGAGGTGGAACTCGGTTTCCGCCTCGGCGGGCTGGTGGTGGTCGGCGATCACCGGATCGAAGTCACCCGCACGCTCGTGGGCCGCGATGACGTCGAGCTGTCCGCTGCCGAAGTCGGTGAACAGCACGGTGTCGTACTCGCGAGCGGCGATCGTCGCGATCTCCGTCTCGTCGAGCTGTTTCTTGAACACCGTCTCGAAGGCCAGGCCGGCCCGCTCCAGTGCCGTCGACGCCACGGCTGCGCTCGTCAGCCCGTCGGCGTCGATATGTGACGCCAGCAGCACCGCCTCGGAATCCAGCAGTCTGTCGGCGCAGGCGGTCGCTCGCTCCGCCAGGTCGGGAACCGGCCCGGTCGTGCTCATCGAGCGTTTCTTATCGCGGCTTCGGGTTTAAGCGTCCGGGTGTCGGGCCGATGTCCGCCACGCGTCCGACGCGCGGCTGCCGACCGCGTGACGACCGCGTTCGGCCACCAGACGGTGCGCTCCCCGCTCGCACCGAACGTGTTTAGTTCGGGTATCTCCAATTTCTTTCCGTGAATGCGGTCGAACGCTGGGAGTCCGCGCTCGCAGACCGTGGTGAACTCACCCCCGAGGCCGTCGACCGGCTCCTCGACCTCCACGGCGAGCGCGGCGCACGGGCCATCGACGCGGTCGCCGAGCGGCGCGTCAAGGAGTACCGCGATTTCACCGTCGTCGTCGGCTTCGACGACGAGTACGTGATCGAAGACGACTCCTGTGACTGCAAAGACGCCGAGTACAACCTCGACGACGACGATCCCGAGGAGCTGTGCTGGCACGCCATCGCCGTCCGCATCGCCCGCGCCGTCGACGCCGAAGACCACCACGACATGTGGTACTCCGAAGTGCGGGAGTTTCTCTAGCCATGTTTTTGCCGGAGGGGTGTCCTCGCTCGCTTCGCTCGCTGCGGGCACCCCGCCGCGAAAAACATGGGTGAAAACACCGGCAGAGCGAAGCTCTGCCGAGCCCTCGTTCGCTTCGCTCACGAGGAAGGCCGGACGCTCGGCTTCGCCTCGCGCCCGGTGAACCGGCGCTCCGCGCCGGACGTTTGACCGCTCCGCCTCCGCCACCGCCACTGCTCCGCCACCACACCGCCCAGCTACCGCACGACCCCTCCGTTTCCGGTCGAATCGCCCCCGAAACTCTTTGACCGCCGGTTCGTTGAGGTCGCTATGCAGACGCCCGTCGATTTCGCCGTCGACCTCGCGGCCGAGACGGTGAACGAACTCGGAGCCGCGCTCACCGAGGCGGTCCCGCGGCTGGTCATGGCGCTCGTCTTCGTCTCCGTCGCGTACGTCGCGATCACGGTCGTCCTGTCGGTCGTCCGGCGGTTTTTCACCGGGGTATACCCGGCCGACCAGGACCTGATCGCTCAGCTGTGGGTGACCATCGTCGGCGTCTTCCTCTGGTTCGGCGCCGCGCTCGTCCTTCTGAACATCCTCGGGTTGGGCGCCATCGCGGCGAGTCTCGGGACCGCGACCGGCTTCCTCGCGCTCGGAGTCTCCTACGCGCTGTCGAGTATGATCGAGGACGCCGTCGCCGGCGTCTACCTCCTGCGCGACCCCGACTTCAACCCCGGCGACCGCGTGACGACCCAGTCGATGACCGGGACGGTCCGGGCGATCGAACTGCGCAAGAGTCGGTTCGAACTCGACGACGGCGACACGGTCGTCCTCGCCAACCGCGACGTGGAGAAACGCTGGACGAAGGGAGGCGACGGCGCGTAGCTACGACGGGTCGAGGCGGTAGCGGACCGTGGGCTGCCCTTCGAAGGTCGGCCCCGACCCGGTCCGCTCGAAGCCGGCGTCCTCGGCGGATTCGCGTGTGGCGCCCTCGTCCTCCGGGACGAGCAGCTCGACGGCCATCCCCTCCGACTCGGCGAAGCGAATCGGTTCTTCGAGCAGGCGGTCACGGACGCCGTCTGTCCCTTCGAGTTGCGTGACGTGGACCGTCTCCTCGCGCGCGTCGTAGCTGACGAACCCCTCGATGGTCTCCTCGTCGGTCGCGACGCGGACGGTCCGGTCGTGGACGAGGTTGCGCATCACGTCCTGTGGCGACCCCGTGAGTTCCGCCAGCCGCTCGGCGTCCGCCTCGACTGCGTCCCGGATGTCCATGTCAGCCACCATGCCCCCTGCGCAATTAAATCCACGCCCGAAGGTGGGACTCGCTCGCGAGCTATCGCCGCTATCACCACCGGAGACTGCGTGAGAGGGTCGACTCGTCGCACCCAAATCGTTTCCCCGACGCCGCTCGAAACGCGGGCGTGAGCGACGAGGAAAGCGCGTGCTGCAGCCCCGGTCGAACGACCGCCGGATCCACCGCCGGGACCGACACGTCCGGGGACTGGCGCACCGACCTCGCCACCGACGACGACCCGCGCACCGACCGGATGGCCCGCGTCGACGCCGGGACCTTTCGGATGGGTACCGACTCGGACGTGGGCTTCCCCGAAGACGGCGAGGGGCCGGCCCGCGAGGTCGCGACGGACGCCTACTACGTCGACCGCTACGCCGTCACCAACGCCGAGTTCCTCGAATTCGTCCGCGAGACGGGCCACACCACCGACGCCGAACGCTTCGGCTGGTCGTTCGTCTTCGAGGACTTCCTCGCCGAGTCCGACCGCGAACACGTCTGCGACCGCGCCCCCGGTGCGGACTGGTGGGTCGCCGTCGCTGGCGCCGACTGGTTCCACCCTCGCGGCCCGAGTTCGAGCGTCGTCGCCGACGACCTGCTGACACACCCGGCCACCCACGTCTCACACCGCGACGCGGCGGCCTACGCCGACTGGGCGGGCAAACGGCTCCCGACCGAAGCCGAGTGGGAGCGGGCCGCCCGCGGCGGCCGAGAGGGGACACGGTTCCCGTGGGGCGACGAACTCGAACCCGGCGGCGACCATCGCTGTAACGTCTGGCAGGGGGCGTTTCCCGAGCGCAACGCGGCCGCCGACGGCTACCTGGCGACCGCCCCTGTCGACGCCTTCGAGCCCAACGACTTCGGCCTGTTCAACGTCTGCGGTAACGTCTGGGAGTGGTGTCGCGACTGGTTCGACGCCGAGCATCACACGACTGCGGCCTACGACCCGGAGAACCCGACCGGGCCCGGCGACGGCGACGAGCGGGTGATGCGCGGCGGCTCGCACCTCTGTCACGAGTCGTGGTGCAACCGCTATCGGCTGGCCGCCCGGTCGAAGAACGAGCCCGACAGCTCGACGGGCAACATCGGCTTCCGTTGTGTCGTCGACGCGGCGTGAGAGCGGACCGCGACCGACCGCCCGCGCCGCCGACCGTTCGGATCACGGATAGAAATCCCGTTCGCCACACGCTAAAGTGGGTCCCACCTGTCGGTTCGACTGACGATGCAGTCCGACCCTGATACCTCCCCGACCGCATCGCGTAGACGACTACTCCGCTCGGTTGCCGGCCTCGCGGCCGTCGGCGCTCTCGCCGGCTGTAACGAGGGTGGCGACGGGACCGAGAGTTCGCCCGCGCCCGACGGGAGCGACACGCCGGCGTCGACTCCGACGCCCTCGCCGACGCTCGTACCGACGACGGCGCCGCCCACCGACCCGCCGACGGCGACGCCCACGCCGACTCCTTCGCCCACCGCCACGGCGACCGCGACGCCGACCGACTCCGCGGTCGCTCGCGAGTTCGTCGCGCACCTCCGGGCGGGCGAGTTCGACGCTGCCCACGCGATGTTTACCCCCGACCTCGCATCGGTGGTGACGCGCCCCACGCTCGAACGCTACTGGCTGGGGCTGCAGGCACAGCACGGCGCCGTCGAAGCCGTCGGGAGCGTCGGGACGACGACCCGAGAAGGCTCGGAGGTCGCCCTCGTCCCGGTCGAGTGCGCCCAGGGGTCGGCCGGGATCGAAGTCGCCGGGGCCAGTGGCGGCCGGATCGGCGGCCTGTGGTTCTCCGGCGAGTACAGCGCCCCCGACTACGTCGACGACGCAGCGTTCACCGAGCGGACGCTGACGCTCGAGCCCGAGGGGTGTTCGCTCCCGGCGACGCTGACGGTCCCCGCCGACGCGAGCGGCGGATCGGGAACCGCGACCGCCGCGGGATCCGGCGTCCCCGGCGTCGTCCTCGTCCACGGCAGTGGCCCGCACGACCGCGACGAGACGATCGGCCCGAACAAGCCCTTCCGTGACATCGCCCAGGGACTCGCCACCCGTGGCGTCGCGGTCCTCCGATACGAGAAGCGGACCTACGCCTGTGACGTGCCCCGCGCCGAGTGGGCTATCGACGACATCGTCGTCGACGACGCCGTCCACGCGCTGGGGGTCCTCCGTGACCAGCCCGAGGTCGACCCCGAGCGGTCGGCCGTCGCGGGCCACAGCCTCGGCGCCGCGTGCGTCCCCCGGATCGCCGAGCGCGACGGACGGGTCGCCGGCGGTGCGGTCCTGTCGGGGAACGCGCGCCCGTTCACCGCGGTGTATCCCGAACAGGTCAGACACATCTTCGAGGTCCAGGGCGGCCTGTCCGCCCGCGAGGAACAGCAGCTCGCGGCGGTGACACAACTGATGAGCGCCGTCAAGGACGGAACCGTCGCCGACGGCCGCCCCATCGGCCCGCTGCCGGGGATCTGGTGGAAGACGTTCTACGAGTACGACCAGGTCGCGACCGCCAATCGGATCGACGCCGACCTCATGTTCGCCCACGGCGGCCGGGACTTTCAGATCCCCATCGACCCGGCGATGTCCGGCTGGCGCGAGGGGCTCGACGACGCCGACGCGACCCGTTTCGAGCGCTACCCCGACTGCTCGCACCTGTTCCAGCCCGGGACCGAGCCGTCGCTGACCCAGGAGTACGTCTTCGCCGACAACGTCGCCCGGGACCTGGTGGCCGACCTCGCCGACTGGACCAACGGGCTGTAGCGGCCGTCGGGCGACCCGGTCGCCGAGTCCGCAGTCGGAGCGGTCGCGGTCCGCCCGAACGCTCGCGGCCGATGGATTTGTGCCCGTCGACCCTGAACGGTCGCGTATGCTCGGGGTAGGTACGGGAGGGGTGTGGCCGTGACACCAGTGGATGGGGACGCGGAGAGTGACGACGAGAGTGGCGACATCGACGCGGAGTCGGCGAGTGCCGCCGAGCGGCGGGTCGACCCCGCCGAGGCGTTCGCGGCGCTGTCGGACCCGTTGCGGGTGGACATCCTCCGGGAACTCGCGACCGCCCACCGGGAGAGCGCGGCCGAACCCGTGGGGTTCGCCGACCTGCGCAAGCGCGTCGGGGTGCGCGACTCCGGGCGCTTTCGCTACCACCTCAACGAACTCCGTGACAACTTCGTCCGGAAGGACGAGGGCGGCTACCGCCTGACTCTCACCGGCGTCGAGACGGTCGCGGCTATCCTCGCCGGCACGTACACCCACGGCGGGTCGTTGGGTCCTGAGCCGATCGACAGCGAGTGCTCGGCCTGCGCGAATCCGGCGGTCGCCGTCTACCGCGACGGGCGCTGCGCCGTCACCTGCGAGAACGACCACTCGCTGTTCGCCTGGAGCCTCCCGCCGGCCGCGGCCGCCGACGCGACGCTCCCGGAGGTGGTCTCGCTGGCCGAGCTGTACGCCCGCCAGGCCATCGAGCGCGCGCTTGCCGGCGTCTGCCCGAAGTGCTCGGCGCCCGTCGACCCCCGGATCGCCGTCGAGGACGGCCCCGGCTTCGGCGATACCGAAACCGCCGAACCGGCCGGACCCCTGCCGGGCCTGCGCGTCGCCTGCGACACCTGCGGCGGCCGCCTCGTCGGCCCCGTCGGCTTCTGCCTGTTCGTCGACCCGGCAGTCGCCGCCTTCTACCGCCGCCACGGCCGCCCGCTCGACGACGCCCACGTCTGGGAACCCGCCTTCGTCGCCGACGACGCCGTCGAGGTAGTCCGGCGAGACCCTCCTCGAGTCTCCGTCGACGTCTCCCTCGACGGCGAGACGCTCGCCGTCTCCGTCGACGAGTCTGGCCAGGTGTCGGTCCGGGAAGGGTGACAGAACGTGAATAGAAAATCCGTTCGCCGAGCGCCCAAGTGGACGCCACCGCAAGGGATCGATATGGCGACAAACGGTGTCGACTCCGGATCGAGCGGGCTCGCGAGTCTGTACGCGGAGGCGCAGTCGATGGCGGCCTCGCCGCTGCTGTATATCGGTGCGATCACGGTCGTTGTCGGAACGGAGGTCGCCGAGTGGCTCCCGCTCGGCGATCTCTACTCCACGCTGGCGCTGTTCCCGATCGCCCTCGCGCTGCTGTACGGTCAGTTGACGCTGCTGGCGTACTTTCGCCGGCGCGGCTACGGCACCGGGTGTCGATAGATGGCGCCGGACGACCTCGACCGATCGCTGAAGTGGCCGCGGCGGCAAGGCGGCGGTATGTACGCCGACCCCGACCCCGAGTGTGACGACGACGCGGTGGGGACGGCGCGATCGGTCGCCGCCCCGGTTGCGACCACTGCCGTCGCGTTCGCGGCCTACGCCGCCCTCTACGGCCTCGACAGCTATCTCGGCTACGTCGACCTGCTGGGCCCGAACGGCGAGTGGCTGCAGTTCCTCGCGATGGCCGGCGCCGTCGCGGCCCACGGCGGGGTCCACGCCGTGGCGTACGCGGTGCTGGGCGCGGGCTCGTGGACCGACGTGACACTCGACGTCGAGGTGCGACCCGGTGGGTTCGAGCCGGTTCGCGTGGCGGTGGTTCCCGGCGCGTCGATCCGGCGGTCGGCGTATCTGACCGGTCTGGCCGCGCCGGGCGTGCTGCTCGGACTGGCGCCCGCCGCCTGGGCGCTGGCGACCGGGAATCCGCTCGCGCTGTTCGTCGGCCTCATCGGGGTCCTGGTCAGCGGGTCCGACGCGAACGAGGTCGCCCGCGTCCTCGGTGCCCGCGACACCGCGCCCGAACACGAGGTCGTCTCGACCTGAGCGGTGCCGTTCCGATACTCTCTCGCGGTCGCTCCTCCTCGCGGGTCACTCCGTTCCCCGCTCGGTGTCCGTGGTCCTCACTGCGGTCGCCCTCGCTGTTCCTCACGGCTCGCTGAGCTCGCCGTTCGGTGTCCGTGGTCCTCACTGCGTTCGGACCACGCTACTCCCCGCTCGGGCAGTGGGTCTCGCTTCGCTCGCCCCACTCACTCCTCGAACGTCGCCGCCCCGAACCCGTCGTCGACGGTGACGATCTCCCCCGTCGTGTAGCTCGCCGCGTCGCTCGCCAGGTAGATCGCCGCGCCCGTGATCTCCGCCGGCCGGCCCAACCGCTCCTGGGTCGTCCGCGCCTCGATCGTCTCGAACCGCGGCTCGCCCTCCGTGTAGGTCCCCTCGGTCTGTTCGCTCTCGATGAACCCCGGCCTGACGGCGTTGACTCGGATCTCCGGGCCGAGTTCCTCGGCGGCGACCCGGACGAGCGTGTCCAGCCCGCCCTTCGCGACGGAGTAGGCCGCGAGGTTCGGGATCGCCGACCGCGCCGACTCAGAGGCGATGTGGAGGATCGACCCCTCGTCCATCGCCTCGGCGAACACCTGCGTCGCTCGGTAGGCGCCTTTGAGTTGCACGTCGAACACGTCGTCCCACTGCCGTTCGGTGACCTCGTCGATCGACTCGCGAGCGATGTAGCTGGGGGCGTAGACGAGGGTGTCGATACTGCCGAACTCCTCGATCACGGCGTCCCGGAGGTCGATCACGTCGGCGCGGTCGGTCGCGTCGCAGGTGACTTCGAGCGTCTCCGCGCCGCGCTCGCGGAGTTCGTCGGCTGTGGTGGCGACGCGGTCCTCCGAGCGGGACGTGGCGACCACGTCCGCGCCCTCCTCGGCGAATCCCAGCGCGATGGCGCGGCCGATCCCGCTCGTCGCCCCGATCAGGACCGCCGTCTTGCCCTCGACCGTGACCGGTGTGTGCGTGTATTCGAGTGGCATGGATCCGTGGTCGTCGTCCTGGGTCTTGTGCGTTCGTCTCGGGGAACCTCAGTTGTAAGTGGCAGTGCGCGTTCGACCCGCTCACGAGGAGCTATATCGACCGCACGCAGTGGCACGCGTCGAACGCCCTCGCCCCGCTCGCGGTCGCTGGGCGGGACATCCTCATTCGTTCCGCTCGTTCGGATAGAACCCGCCCAGCGACTCCGTTCGTTGCACTCACCGCGAGCGCGCTTCGCCCTTTCAGTCCACCGGAAGAGCAAGCCCTCCCGAGCCCGCGCGAACGCTGTCGCGCGGACACCAGGGACCGCGACCAGCCCACACAGCACCGCAGACTGCCACACGCCTCCCCAGCCGATTCGCTCGCGTTCGCTCGCTCATCCACTGTCAGAGCACGCTCTGACAAGCCTTCTCTCACGAGTTCGAGAAGACCTCGCACGGCTATTTCGAGCGGCCCGCCACGAGGCGGGCACGCTCGACAGCGCGCGCCACTGTTGGAAATCTACGACAGAAAGAGGCTGCTCGTCGCCCAGTTACCGATTCAGCGTGTGGATGGCCTTCCCGAGCGCGTTGGCACAGGCCTCGCCGACGGCCTCGGAGAGGGTGGGGTGGGTGTGGATCGTGGCGGCCACGTCTTCGAGCTGTGCGCCCATCTCGACGGCCAGTGCGAGTTCGGCGATCAGCTCGGAGGCCTCGGGGGCGACGACCTGGGCGCCCAGCAGGAAGCCGCTGTCGTCGTCGCCGACGACGCGGACGAACCCCTCGTCCTCGTCGAGCGTGAGCGCGCGGCCGTTGGCCCGGAGCGGGAACTGCCCGACGACGGGGTCGAAGCCGGCCTCGTCGGCCTCGGTTTCGGTCATTCCGACGGTACCGATCTCTGGGTCGGTGAAGACGGCGGCGGGGATGGCCTGGTGGTCGAGCGCGGCGGGCTCGCCGGCGATGACCTCGGCGGCGACCTCGCCCTCGGCGCTGGCCGTGTGGGCGAGCATCGGCTCGCCGGCCACGTCGCCGACAGCGAAGACGTGGTCCACGTCGGTCCGGGCCTCGTGGTCGGTCGCCAGGAAGCCGTCCTCGTCCGGTTCGAGGCCGACCGCCTCCAGATTCAGCGTGTCCGTGACGGGCTGGCGGCCGACGGCGACGAGGCATTTCTCGGCGCCGAACTCCGCGATGTCGCCCGCTTCGTTCTCGGTGCGGACGGTGATACCGTCGCCGGCTTCCTCCCAGGAGTCGGCCGCCTGGCCAAAGTGGAAGTCGACGCCCAGCGACTCGGCCCGGTCGCGGACGACGCGGGCCACGTCGTCCTCGTAGCCCGGCAGTACGTCGTCGAGCATCTCCACGACGGTCACGTCACAGCCGAGCTTCTGGTAGACCGTCGAGAGCTCCATGCCGATGTAGCCGGCGCCGACGACGACCATGCTCGCCGGGACGGCGTCGAGCGCGAGCGCCTCGCGCGAGGAGAGGATATGCTCGCCGTCGAACTCGAAGCCCGGCACCTCGATGGGTCGCGAGCCGGTCGAGACGATGGCGTGCTCGAACTCGACGGTCTCCGAGCCCTGGCCGTCGCCGCCGTGGACGACGCGGGCGGTGTTCTCGCCGGCGAACTCCGCGCGTCCCTCGACGAGGTTCACTCCCGACGCCTTGCAGAGCTTCTCGACGCCGCCGGTCAGCTGGTCGACGACGCCGTCTTTCCACTCGACCATGCGCTGGAGGTCGACGGCCGGGTCGGCGTAGATGCCCATCTCCTCGGCGTCGCCGGCGTCGTGGGCGATATCCGTCGCGGAGATCAGCGCCTTCGAGGGGATACAGCCGTAGTTCAGGCAGGTGCCGCCGTAGGCGTCCTTTTCGACCAGGGTCACGTCCAGACCGAGCTGCCCGGCGCGGATGGCGGCGACGTAGCCGCCCGGTCCCGCGCCGATGACCAGTACGTCAGTTCCGGTAGTCACGTCTCCGACGACCATTGTCGGAGGGTGGAGTGCCCGCCTAAAAAGAGGCGGGTTGACGGCGGCGCGGTCGCGGTCCGCGCGCCGGCCCCGCCACACTTCGCCGGTCGCCGACCTGCTTGCAGGTGCAAGCGCGCGAACGTCGACGACTCGACCCGAGCGTTCGGCCGCGGATCCGATCGGGATTCGCGCCGCCCAGACGGGCGGTAGCGCGGCGTTCGGCCGCGAATATTGCCGCCGGCACGCACAACGCAAAGGTCTTGTATCGGTACAGTCGACCGGGAGCAAACGGGTTCGCGCATGACTGGCAACACCACGGACGGATCGGACGACCTGCCGGAGGACACCATTCTCCAGCGGGTGTTGAGCGACTCGGCGTACGAGCGCGTCCGCATCGAACGGTTCTCACACTTCACGCAGCCGGTGCCGCGGAAGCTGCTGGTCCAGTCGCTGCTGGTCGGCGCGCTGGCGCTGGCGCTGCCGCTGTATCTGCTGTATCCGGCGAGCGCGGCGTCGTATCTCCCGACGGTTGACCCCGGGTCGGCCTCGCCGATCGTCCTCGTGGTCGGGCTGTTCGCGCTCGCCCTCGAACTCGGGACCGCGGCGCTACTGGTCGGTGTCGTCGTCTCCCGCGCTCGCAACGAACCGCTGACCGAACGCAAAGCCGAGCGGCTGTTCACGGCCGAGACGTTCGCCACCTACGTCGGCTTCGGCACCGGCGGGCTGGCGACGCTCGCGACGGTCGGACTGCTCGCGCTCGGCCTCGGCGGCGAGCCGATGCTCGCGTCGTACGTCGAGACGGCCAGCGCCGGCCCGTTCCGACAGAGCGACCTGGGCGTCTCCGTTCAGACGTTCGCGACGACGGCCGCCGTCGGCGCCGTCGGCGTCGCCCTCGCCCACCGGTACACCGAATCGCTGCTCGCCCGACTGTGACCTACTCCAGCAACAGCAGCGTCGGGTCTTCGATGTACTCAGCGAGCGTCTCGACGAACCGCGCGGCGTCGGCCCCGTCGATCACCCGGTGGTCGACCGACAGCGAGAGGGGCAACACGTCCCGCGCGACGACCTCGCCGTCCTCGGCGACGGGCCGCTCCTCGATAGCGCCCAGCCCCAGGATGGCGGTTTCGGGGTAGTTGATGATCGGCGTGGCGTACTCGCCGCCGATGGCGCCGAAGTTGGTGATGGTGAACGTGCCGCCCTGCATCTCCTCGCGGGCGATCGAGCGCTCGCGAGCCTTCGCGACGAGTTCGTTCGTCTCCGAGGCCAGCTGAAGCAGGCCCTTCCCGTCCACGCCGTCGACGACCGGGACCATCAGGCCGGCCTCGGTCGCGACCGCGACGCCGAGGTTCCGGTCCGATTTGAAGACGATCTCCTCGTTGTCCGCGTCGAGTTGCGTGTTGAGCACCGGATGCTCGTCCAGCGCGGCGGCGACCGCCTTCATGACGAACGGGACGAAGGTGAGCTTCACGCCGCGCTCGTCGGCCCGTTCTTTGAGTTTCTCACGGGCCTCCACGAGCGCGGTCGCGTCGACTTTCTCGTGGTGGGTGACGTGGGGCGCGGTGAACTTCGAGCGCTCCATCGCCTGCCCGATGGTCCGGCGCATCCCCGCGTAGGGCTCGCGGCGGTCGCCCTCGGCTGGCTCGACCGCTTCGGTGGCGCCGGAGTCGCCCGTCGCGCCGGATCCGGCCGGCGCTTCCGCCTCGCCGGCGCCCTCGGCGTCGGCGAGCGCCTCGGTGTCTGCCGCCTGCGCTCGCTGCTGGGCCTCGGCGTACTCGCGGACGGCGGCCTCGTCGACGAACGCCTGGCCATCCCGGACCTCGTCGGTCGGCACGTCGTCGATGTCGACGCCCAGATCCTCGGCGACCTGCCGGGTGGCCGGTGCGGCCAGCGTCCGCTCGCGACCCGCGGCCTCGACCGCGGCAGCCCCTGCCCCGGCGCCCGCTGTCGCGTCCTCGCCGCCACTCTCACCGTCGTCGATGCGCGAGACGGCCGACTTCAGCCCGTCGCCCACGCTCGACGTGTCGTCGTCGCTCCCACCGTCGTCGATGCGCGAGACGGCCGATTTGAGTTCCGTTCCGTCGTCGCTTCCGTCGGCACCGTCCTCGCCGGTGGTGTCGCCGCTGCCCTCGGCGGCGGCGCGCACGTCGCGCTCGGTGACGCGGCCGCCGGGACCGGAGCCCTCGACGACGGCGATTTCCACGTCCAGTTCCCGGGCGAGCCGACGGGCGCTCGGCGCAGCGAAGACGCGGCCACCCTTGCCGTTGGCCGACGACTCGGCGGCCGCTTCGGCGTCGCCGCCGCTCTCCGCCGTCTGCTCGCGGGTCGCCGACCCGCTCGCTTCCGAGGCGCCTGTCGGCGCCTCGCCTTCCACGTCGAAGGTGATGATGACCTCGCCGACGGGGACCACGTCGCCGGGCTCGGCGAGCAACTCGCGGACGGTGCCGTTTACGGGGGCGGGCACGTCGACGACGGCCTTGTCGGTCTCGACGTCGGCGACGACCTGATCCTCGGAGACGGTGTCGCCCGGTTCGACGTGCCACTCCAGCAGTTCCCCCTCGGCGACGCCCTCTCCCACGTCGGGGAGTTTGAACTCGCGGACCATACCTCAGAACTCGACGGCGTCCCTGATGCCGTCTTCGATGCGCTCGGGTTCGGGCAGGTAGTAGTCCTCCAGCGCGTACAGTGGGTAGGGCACGTCGAAGCCGGTGATCCGCTCGATCGGCGCCTCCTGATACAGCAGCGCCTCCTCCTGGATCGTCGCGGTGATCTCGCCGGCGAGCCCGCCGGTCTTGGGGGCCTCGTGGACGACGGCGGCGCGGCCGGTCTTCTTGAACGACGCGACGATGGCGTCCTCGTCCAGCGGCGACAGCGTCCGCAGGTCCACCACTTCCACGTCGATCTCGCCCGCCAGATTGTCGGCCGCCTCCATCGTCGGGCGGGTCATCGCGCCCCAGGTGAACACGGAGATATCGGTGCCTTCCCGGCGGACCGCGGCCTCGCCGAGGGGCACGGTGTACTCGCCCGCGGGTACGTCCTCGCGGAAGGCCCGGTAGATGAGTTTGGGTTCGAGGAACATCACCGGGTCGGGGTCGCGGATGGCCGACGCGAGCAGCCCCTTCGCGTCGTGGGGCGTGCTCGGGATCACGACCTTGAGGCCGGGCTCGTGGGCGAAGAAGGCCTCCTTCGACTCGGAGTGGTGTTCGGGGGCGCGGATGCCGCCGCCGTATGGCGCTCGCACCACGAGCGGGCAGGTGAATTCCCCGCGCGAGCGCGTCCGCAAGCGCGCCGCGTGCGAGATGATCTGGTCGAACGCGGGGTAGATGAACCCCATGAACTGGATCTCCGGGACCGGTCGCAGGCCGTAGGCGGCCATGCCGATGGCGGTGCCGACGATGCCCGACTCCGCGAGCGGGGTGTCGATCACGCGGTCGTCGCCGAACTCGTCGAGCAGGCCCTCGGTGGCCCGGAAGACGCCGCCGTTCTGTCCCACGTCCTCGCCCATCACGAGGACGCTGTCGTCGCGGGCCATCTCCGTCGCCAGCCCGTCGCGGACCGCCTGAACCAGCGTCAGGCTCTGTGTTTCGCCGCTCGATACGTCGTCGTCGGTGTCGGTGGTGGTCTCGCTCATGGTCACTCCAGCAGGGCGTCGTCGCCGTGTCGGTCGCGCAGCCGCCGCAGGTACGAGAGCTGTTCGTCCAGTCGGTCGGGCATCCCCTCGTAGACGTGCGCGAACAGTTCCTCGGGGTCGGGCCGCTTGACCGACTCCGCCGCCGAGATGGCGTCGGCCACCGCGTCCTCGACCTCGCGCTCGATGGCGTCGACGCGCTCGTCGTCGAGGATCCCCCGCCCGCGGAGGAACTGCTCCATCCGCGGGATCGGGTCTTTCGCCCGCCACTGCTCGACCTCCTCGTCGTCGCGGTACACGGAGGGGTCGTCGGCGGTGGTGTGGGCGCCGTAGCGGTACTGCACCGCCTCGATCAGCGTCGGCCGTCGCTCGTCGGGGTTGGGGTGTCTGGCCTTCTCGACGGCGGCCTCGGTCACCTGATACACCGCCAGCGGATCCATCCCGTCGACCTGAACGCCCTCGAAGCCGTAGGCGTCGGCCTTCTGTGCCAGGGTGGCGCTGGCGGTCTGCCGTTCCCGGGGCACGGAGATCGCCCACTGGTTGTTGTTGCAGAAGAAGACGGCGGGCACGTCGAACACCCCCGCGAAGTTGAGCCCCTCGTGGAAGTCGCCTTCGCTCGTGGCGCCGTCGCCGAAGTAACAGAGAAAGGCCTTGCTCTCGCCTTGCAACTTCGACGCCCACGCCGCCCCCGTGGCGTGGGGGATCTGCGTGGCGATGGGCACGGCGACGGAGAAGATGTTCACGTCCTCGCGGACGTTGCCCTCCTCGTGGCCCATCCAGTACAGCAGGATCTGCTCCAGCGACAGGCCCCTGTTGACCATCGCCGCGTGTTCCCGATAACTCGGAAACAGCCAGTCGTCGTCCGCAAGGGCGTGGGCACTGCCGATCTGGGCGGCCTCTTGGCCCGAGAGCGGCGGATACGTCCCCATCCGCCCCTGGCGCTGGAGACTCACCGCCCGCTGGTCGAAGTGGCGGGCCAGTTTCATCTCCCGGTACATCTCGACGAGCGTCTCCTCGGACAGATCCGGGACGGTCGCTCCCTCCCGTACCTGCCCGTCCTCGTCGAGGATCTGGACCCGGTCCCCCGGGTCGCGCTGCAAGGAACTCACGAAAACTCCCTCTTCGGGAACATACCCGGTGCAAGGAGGGCTGTCGGCTTAAGGATTTTCGTAAATAGCTTTCGCTGTGGTCCATTCTTGCCGGTCGCGGTGCGGGAACGCGGATTTCGAACGCTTGATATTGCAGAAACGGCGCTATTCACCCCACCGAAAGTGGACGTTCGTCCGGTCGAGCGAACGAGCTACCTCGTGGGTAGCGGCCGTCCTCAGTCGCTCGCCCGTGCTCGCTCGCGCGCCCGCTCGACGCTCTCCCCGTCCCGCAACACGGCGTCGACGAACAGTTCGCCGGCCCGGTACGAGGAGCGGACCATCGGCCCCGACGCGCAGTACAGAAAGCCCAGTTCCTCCTCGGCGACCCGCTGCCAGGTGTCGAAGGCGTCGGGGTGGACGTACTCGCTCACTTCGAGGTGCGAGCGGGAGGGCTGGAGGTACTGCCCGAGCGTCACCACGTCGACGCCGACGCTCCGCAGGTCCGAGAGGGTCTGGTAGATCTCGTGGTCGTACTCGCCGACGCCGAGCATCAGGCTGGTCTTGACGTACGACTCCGACTCGTGGGCGGCCTGGCGCAGCACGGACAGCGACTGCTCGTAGCCAGCCCGGCGGTCCCGCACCGGCCACTGCAGGCGGTCGACCGTCTCGACGTTGTGGGCGAACACGTCCGGTTCGGCGTCCAGCACTCTTTGCACGAGTCGGTCCTCGCCGCGGAAATCCGGCACGAGCGCCTCGACCAGAATCCCGGGGTGGCGCTCTTTGATCGCCTCGATGGTCCGGGCGAAGTGGCCAGCGCCCTGGTCGGGCAGGTCGTCCCGGTCCACCGAGGTCAGGACGACGTAGTCCAGCCCGATCTCGGCGACGGCGTCGGCCACCTGCTCGGGTTCCTCGTCGTCGAGGGCGTCCATCCCGCCGGTTTCCACGTCGCAGAAGTTACAGCCCCGCGAACAGCGGTCGCCCATCAGCATGAACGTGGCCGTGCCGGGGCCGTCGCGACCGGACCAGCACTCGCCCATGTTGGGGCAGTTGGCCTCCTCGCAGACCGTGTTGAGATCCCGGTCGCGGAGGCTCTGCTTGATGTCCGTGAAGCGCTCGCCCGAGGGCGGCCGCGTCTTGAGCCACTCGGGCTTGCGGGCGCGACTCATTGGTGGCGCTTGGGTTCGGTCGGGCAAAAGCCTGGGGAGTTGGATCTGGCGTGGCTACTGGAGCAGCGAGCCACGGCGGAACTACTGCCAGGACTCTAACCGCGAACAGGGTGAAAGCCCCTGCCGTCTCGACTCCCGCGGCTCGCTGCGCTCCTCGGGCACCGTCAGAGCAAGCTCTGACGAGCCCTGCGGTGCTTGCTTCTCCGGGGTTCGTCGAGACGGCGGCCCCTTTCATTCCCACCCGTGTCGGCTGGTGATTCGTCTATGCGGGTGGGAATGAAAGGGGGCTTTCACGCTGTTTGCGGTGGCCGTCTCTGTCCCCGCTTGTCCCTCGGTCACTCTCGCACATCACGCCCGACAGACGGCGAGCATGTGCGCGGACATATCGGCGACCGTGCGGTCGTCGCGGAGGTCGTCGACCAGCGCGCGGACGCCCTCGCGCTGGCGGTCGGACAGTTCCTTGGCGGTCTCGCGCAGCGGTCCGGCGGAGAGGACCGACGCCAGCCCCTCCAGCCCCACGAGTCGGTCCACGTCCAGCCCGGCCTCGGACAGCAGCGCCTCGAACTCGTCGGCGCGGAAGAAGTGCGTCTCGGTGAACATCGAGTCGTAGTCGAGCCGGTCGATGAACGCGCGGTCGTAGTCGCCCGTCTCCGCGAGTTCGGCCGCGCGCGTCAGGTGTTCCGTGCCGCTCACGAGGTAGAGCACCAGCCAGTTGAGTCGCCCCATCACCGAGACGAACACGGGTCCCCCAGGGACGGTCACCCGGCGCAGTTCCTCGGCGGCGGCCGCCCGTTCGTCGGCGTCGAGCACGTGCGAGAGCGGGCCGCCGAGACACAGCGTCGCGTCGAACGTATCGCCTTCGAAATCGAGATCGCGCACGTCTCCCGGTTCGACAGCCACCCGGTCGCCCAGACCGCGCTCGTCGACCTTCTCGCGGGCGACCGCTCGCTGCCCCTCGCTCGGGTCGACGAGCGTCACGTCGTGACCCCGCTCGGCCAACCAGGCGGCGTAGCGGCCGGCACCGCCGCCGACGTCGAGCACGCGGCCCGCCTCCGGAAGCTCCGCCGCCAGCTCCTCGACGGTGCCCTCCCACTCCAGACGGCCGTGGAGGGTCGCGGTCAGCCTGTCCCACTCGGCCTCGTCGTGGTCGTCGTAGTAGGTCTGGGGGTCGTCCACAGCCCGAGGTCCGCACCGGTCGGGATATATCTTGTGCGAGCGTGACAGGAACCGCCGGTGGGACGGCGGACCGTCACCCGGTCCGTGAACCCGGCGCCCGCTCACGCAACCGGTCGATCCGTTCGCCCAGCGGCGGGTGATGCGAGAGGATCCGGGCCGGCCTACCGCCCTCGACGATGTATCGGCGGTCGGCCAGCGTCTCCAGCGCGCCGGCGAGCGCCGGGCCGCCCACCGCCTCGGCGGCGTAGGCGTCGGCCTGTGCCTCCGTGCGGCGGACGACCCACGCCAGGAGGACGGCGAACGGCGGCGCGCCGGCGATGATCGCGACCAGCGCCACGTCGGGCGCGACGCTCGCGACGCCCAGGGCGGCGCCGGCGGCGACGGCGCTGCCGAGGCGGGTGCGGTCGTCGACGACGCGCAGACGGACGCCGTCGGGGAGCACGCCTCCGACGGCCGCCCGCTCGTCGTCGGTCGGCCAGCGGGTCCGCAGCGCGACGACGAGGGCGAACGGCGTCAGCGCCGTCGCGACCAGTCCGAGGCCGACGGCGGCGGCGATGCGGGGCCACCCGGCGGGAACCAGCGCGATGGCCCCGGCGGCCACCAGGATCCCAGCGAAGCCGACGCCGTCGCGTTCGAGCTCCCACGCCGCGGCGTCGCGGTAGCGCACGCTGAACCCGCGGACCGCGCGACGGTACGGAACCGTCGCCAGCCGGACGGCCACGGCCACGACGACGACCGGGAGCGCGTAGACCGCGACGGCGGCGGTGACGCCGGCGACCGCGCCGACGGCCGGGCCGACCGCGTCGGCGACCGCGGCCGCCGCGTCGGCCCCGGCGGTCCGCGCCAGTCCGGACAGCCGGGTGACGACGACGGTGGCCGCGCCGCCGACCAGGACGCCCCGTCTCCGGAAGCGCCCGAGTTCGCCGGCCGTCTCGGCGTCGCCGGCCGCCCCCTCGTAGGCCGACCGACCGCGCCACCGGACCGTCACACCGACGGCGACCGCGACGGCGACGTGGACCAGGAGAACGACCGGCGGGGCGAGGGCGGAGGGCACGCGCGGAGCGTCGGCCCGATCCCACGTAATGTCATCGAACGATCTGGTGAATCGTTCAACACTTAGATACAAATATTTAACATGTGTCGGGGAAGGACAGTAGGGTATGTTCGACGTGACGCGCGACGACATCGTGGGGGGATCGCTGTCGCGCGCGCTCGTGGTCCTCGCGGCGCCGCTGGTGGCCCAGCACTTCGCGCTGGTGGCCCAGTCGGTGGTCGACCTGTTCTGGGTCGGGCGCCTCGGGGGGACCGCGGTGGCGGCGGTCGGGCTCGCGACGGTCGTCGTCGCGCTGTTGACCGTCCCGCTCCGGGCGTTTTTCACCGGCAGCCAGGTGGTCACCTCTCAGCGCGTCGGCGCCGACGAGATCGAGGCCGCGCGGCGGGTCCCGTTCACCGCCGCTGTCTGCGCGGTCGCGCTCGCGGCGGTCATCGGGGCGGCGCTCGTCGTCGGCGCGGACGCGGTGGCGGCGCTGTTCACCGCCGACGCCGCCGTGGCGTCGGCGACCGCCAGCTACCTGACGGCCTACGCGCTCGCGCTCGTGACGACGGCGGCCAGCGACACGCTGGAGAGCGGCTTCACCGGGTGGGGAGACGCGCGGGCGGCGCTGTACGTCAATCTCACCGCCATCGTCGTCAACGTCGTGCTCGACCCCCTGTTGATCCTCGGCTGGTGGATGTTCCCGCGGCTCGAACTGTTCGGCGCGGCGCTGGCGACGGCCATCGGCTACGGCGTCGGGGCGCTGCTGGCCCTCGCGCTCGCCGCGCGCGGCCGCGAGGGATTCCGGCTGACCCGCGCCGCTCTCCGCCCGCGCCTGGAGGCCGCCCGAGAGATCCTCGACGTAGGTCTCCCGATCGCCGGCCAGTACGGCGGTCGACAGGTCGCGCGGGTCGGGGTGATCGGCATCGTCTCCGCGGTCGGCGGCCCCGCGGCGCTGGCCGCCTACCACATCGGCTCGCAGGTCGCGACCGTCGCGTTCGTCCCCGCCCAGGGACTCGCCCAGGCCGCGACCAGCGTCGTCGGCCAGAACCTCGGCGCGGAGCAGCCCTCGCGCGCCCGCCGCGCGACCTGGGTCGGCGCCGCCATCGCGGCGATCGGCCTCACCGTGTTCGGCGCTCTCCAGTGGGTCGTCCCCGCGCCCATCGCACACGTGTTCGTCCCCGACCTCTCCGGCCAGGCCCTGGAGTACACCGTCCTGTACCTCCAGATCCTCGCCTACGGCTACTGGGCGCTGGGGGTCATCTACACGGTCGAGGCGGGCTTCAACGGCGCCGGCAACACCGACGTGAGCATGTACTCGACGCTCGCGCAGTACTGGGCGGTCCGCCTGCCGGTCGCCGCCGTCGGCGCGTACGTCCTCGATCTGGGCGTCGCAGCGGTCTTCTGGGGCGTCACGCTGTCGAACGTCGCCGCCGCCCTGTGGTTGACCGGGTACTTCTATCGCTCGACCGACGACGGGATGTTGGCCCGGGCCGCCGACGAGGCGGCGGCGGACTGATACGGATCAGTGCAAGACAGTCCGGGATCGACCCAGGACCGCGTGCGGTCCACTCGGGAAACGCTTGCAGTAATCGGTATGATCGCCGGCCGGTCCAGCCGGCGACGCTCGACCGCTTGCACTCCGCCATAGAAACGCATATGCCGACGGGGCACCCGGTTCCGTCCGTGTCACGGCACGCCGACGGCGAGACGGAACTGGCGGTGTCGGAGGTGCTGCCCGACTACGCCGGGGCCTTTCCCTTCGAGCGGTTCAACGCGATGCAGTGCGAGGTTTTGCCCGCACTGCTCGACTCGACCGACAACGTCGTCGTCAGCGCGCCGACCGCCAGCGGCAAGACCGCCCTCGCCGAGGTCGCCATCTGCGAGGCGCTCGACGCCGACGGGACGACCCTCTTTCTCGCGCCGTTGCGCGCGCTCACCAACGAGAAGGAGAGCGAGTGGGAGCGATTCGAGGATCTCGGGTACTCCGTGTACGTCGTCACCGGCGAGCGCGACCTGAACCCGCGCCGTGCCGAGCGGGCGGACATCCTCGTGATGACTCCCGAGAAGGCCGATTCGGCCACTCGCAAACACGACTCGCCGCGCTACTCGTTCATCACCGACGTGGACTGCTGTGTCATCGACGAGGTCCACCTGCTCGACTCGGAGAAGCGCGGGTCCGTGCTGGAGGTCACGGTATCGAGACTGCGCCGACTCTGTGACCCGCGCGTGGTCGCGCTGTCGGCGACGATGCCGAACGTCGACGACGTGGCGGGGTGGCTCGACGCCCCCGCCGACAACACCTTCGAGTTCGGCGACGACTACCGACCGGTCCCGCTGCACGCCGACGTGCGGACCTACGCCCACGGCGACAACGCCTTCGCAGACAAGTACCGGCGGCTCTACCGCGCCCTGGACATCGCCGAACCGCACATCCGCGACGAGGGCCAGGCGCTCGTGTTCGTCTCCTCCCGGCAGGACACCGTCCAGGCCGCC